>Ga0172381_10000326_pt1 | contig 58294 bp, 69 predicted proteins | sample Leawel6488metaG_FD_119754 | JGI IMG/M metagenome (GOLD analysis project Ga0172381, IMG submission 119754) | Leachate microbial communities from a municipal landfill in Southern Ontario, Canada - Leachate well 64-88 metaG | ecosystem: Engineered > Solid waste > Landfill > Unclassified | place... | reverse complement strand
CCCCTTTTTGCAGCAAATAGAATATGATGTCCGGCACAATGCAGGTGTCAGGCTCCCCCATTTGCTCACCGAGAGGAGTACGTACCAATAGATTTTAAGCCTTCATCCCAAACTAGATGCGCCGATGATGATATGAACAACCGCTGAAGGCGGCTGCAAGTGCTGCCGCCAGCATGTAGAGGTTAACAGCGGCTGAGGCAAGATATATTAAATCTCGCGGCAGAATTAGCCCGGGACGGTGCTGTGGATGATAGCCGAGGACATAATCGGAAGGCTACAGATAGTGCCAACCGAGAGCCTGCGCTCGCACGAGGAGATAATACCTTTCAACTTCCAGCGGCTGCGCGAATCCATGCTCAACATGGGGCGCCTTGTGGACCCGATAATCGTGGACAAGGAGCACAACATCGTGATAGACGGCAACCACAGGAAAGCGGTGCTCGACTCCATAAAATGCCCGAACGCGGCATGCCAGCTCATTGACTACAAGAGCGACGACATCGGCGTGGGCGGATGGTTCCCAGTCTCAAAGACGGTGAAGCCGGACGGCATTGCAGGCTTTGCGCCCGAGAAGGTGGATTTCGAGGCGGGCACCGAGGCAATCGGGAAGATGGACGGCACTTTCCTGTACGTGAAGAAGGAGAACGGGAAGAAGGAGTGCTACCTTTACAATTCAAACGAGAGGACGGTGCAGGGCGTGATTGCCCAGCAGCGGAAGTTCCTCTCCACGCTGGAGCAGGGCGACCTGCAGTATGTGGCCGACGACAAAGTGGAGGAATACCTCGCGCGCGGCTACACCGCTTTTTACAGGAGGCTCTACACCAAGGACGACATAATCGCCGAGGCGCTCGCGGGAAGGCGCATGCCGCCGAAAAGCACGAGGCACACCATACCCGAGAGAATCATACGCCTGAACCTGCACCTCGGATGGCTCGCGGAATCGCCCGACGTGTGCAAGCAGATGATGGACGACATGCTCAAGCGCAGGCTGAACGAGGGCTCGATACGCCGCTACACAGAGACAGTGATTGTGCTGTACTAAATCTTATCCCGCGCGCGCCAGTGGTTTAATAAAATCCGCCATTTCTAATTCTGCCGCTGTGATGACACCTTTCTTTTCTCGCTGCGCTCGAAAAGAAGACCCCAAAAACCCTCTAGGGTTTTTGCGGCGCTCCAGTGGGTTATTTAAAGGCGAAAAACAAATTTCCCATGCTGTGATGACACCGCTCCAGTGGGTTAGCCTGCTTGGCAATGACCCAACAGAGTAGCTTCTGAGCAAAATACTATTTTTACTACAATGTAGAATGTGGAGACAGTGGCAAAAGACTGACAGCCACAAAGAATACGAGAAATGAGGGCATTTGATGGCAGACGGCAGCGCTGAATGAACCACCTACCGCCACTAATAAAAACCCTTTTACTACCAATCTAGCGGTGGTGGAATGAGTGGGGATAAACTCTTGATGAATGTGAACGGAAAGATCAATCTTCCAGCCGATTTTAGCAAACAAAAGTTCTCGCCATCACAAATGATTGTGTTTTATAAACTGCTCGAAAAAATCGATCCTAAATTTGAAGGCCTGATGCGCCTGCCAAGCAGCCGCGAAGTTGTTGAAAAAGTAGTTGCTGGAAACAATTTCGACGTAGTATCTATTCCGGAGATTCTCGCACGGCGTAGCGCATCGTATGCACTGACAAATGAGTTCAGGGTTCTTCTTGACAAAGATGGAAAAATCCCCGACGCTGCCTTTGATCTTAATGCAAGCAACCAATTTTTGCTTTTGAAAGACAATATTGATGCAAAACTTGAAGAGAATAAACAGCTGCTGAAGCCGGGCACCCTGCTTGTCATAACATCCAATTCACTGCTTGCCAGCAGCAATGACAGTGTCGTTGTTATTGCAGACTCTGTAAAAGTGGCCTATGAGGCAAAAATTGCAAGCAATTGTGTAGAAGGCTATGGCGCAGTGGATAAAGAAACGCTCATGGTCGTCAATAAAGGCGCAGCGAACACAGATTCTGGCATTGGGAATTTCAGCGTGAGTTTCAGCTTGGATGTCCCGGTTTCGCAGATTGCAAGAGGTGTGATGCTAGCCAATAAGACTGAGATACATGATGTGCACAATTTAGTCAGTTACATAGCTAACTCTTTTGTGGGCGAACTTTGGCCACAGCTCCATTTCCTGGCAATGGCCGATACTGCTTATTACATGCAAAGCTTCAGCAATGAAAAATACCTAAGCAGATTGAATGCGATGACTGGCTTGATGCTCGCTCAATCTGCTGCCAACCCCCAGGGTTGCAACTACGTCACGCAATAACCACATCTATGTGGCTTCTGAACAAAAAAAATATCCGTCAGTAAAGGTAGCCCCACGAGTGCAGCACGTCCGAGTCGTGCGCCCAGCGGTTGCCTATGTCCGTCCGGTAGAACATGTTGGGGATGAGGATGTTCTCCACGCGCTTGTACGCCTGCTTTTGCGCGTCTTCCACGGTGAGCGCGGAGCCCGTCACTATCACGGCATAGCCCGACTGCCCCGCGAGGCGCCAGTCGCCGTCCACCAGCTTGACGTCGCCCAAGTGGACGCCATCGAACACCGGCTTTTTGAATATGATTATCGCGTCCTCGGAGTAGCGGCGGAACGCGCGGAAGTCCTGGAAGGGGAACGGGGGCACCGCCACCACCACGCCGAGCTGGAAGCCCTTCCTTGTCCGCAGCTCCACAGGCTCGCCGCGCGCAAGATGGTAGAAGAAATCGCTCCATGGCGAGGAGACGCCTTCCATCTGGATGGAAATCGTGGGATAGCCGAAGCGCGAGGTGAATTCCAGCGGGTAGATGCCCTTGGCATTCGCTATGCAGTTGATGTCGATGTAGCCCACATAGCCGCACGCGGCGAGTTTCGCCTTCATCTTGCTGAGCGTCTCGTTGAATATTTTCGATTGCGTCGTCCAGAACATGAGCGTGCCCATCTCGCCGGTGTTGGGGCCTAGCTCGCCCGGGAACATCTTCTTGTGCTCGAAGTTCACGTTGATTGGGCCGCAGAATTCCTTGCCGTTGAAGAACGCGCCCACCGCGACCTCCACGCCCTGCGCGAATTTCTGGAGCTGGAACGAGTTGAGCTTTTTCGCCCAGCTCCGCTTGTAGTTCTTCAGTATGTTGAGTATGTCGTCGCCGTTCTCCTCCTTGCCGATGAATGAAAGCTCCTTCTCGTTCTGCGCGCTGCCGTTCGGCTTGAGCACGTAGCGCCCGGGGTTCTTCTGCACGAATTCTATCGCGGCGTCAAAGTCTGAAAAGTCCGAGTGCGGAAGCACGGTCACGCCTGCTGAGGCAAGCTCGTCCTGCCCGAAGAGCCTGTCGTCCTCCAGCTTGTCCGTGTACGGGGTGCCGCCCACCACCGCCTTGCCCTTTTTCCGCAATTCGTCGGCAACCGTGCCGAAGCCGATGTCGTCGAAAATCAGCACGTCCGCCCAGTCCACGAGCGCGCGCCAGTCGTCGCACTTGTCCACGAACCCTTCGCACACGTCGCGCTCCGCCTTGTCGTAGATGTAGTAGCGCACTTCGCTGCCTTCCTTTTTCATCGCGAGCGCCAGGTCGCCTATGAGCCCTTCTATGGAGACGAACAGGAATTTTTTGGGCTTTTTTTCCTCGGCAGCCGTTTGCACGGTGCCGTTGGAAGGTGCATTCATGCCCTTTTTTCCCGGAGAAAAAATATAAAGTGAGAGTGCTGCACGCCGGAGGGAAGGCATGGTTATAAATTCTATTGCGGCATATGGAAAACGGCGGGTTTGGGCGTTTATTGGAAGGCGCATAGCATGAACGATATGGAAAAATGCTGGGGGATACTCCCGGATGTTTCGAGGAGCTTTGCGCTGTGCATAAGGATACTTCCATCGCCGCTGAATGGGCAGATGATGGTTTCCTATCTTGTTTTCCGGGTGATTGACACCATCGAGGATTCTTCCGCCCCGCTTGAGGCCAAGAAAGGGATGTTTGCGGAGTTCCTCTCGCTGCTCTCGGGGAGGAAGGCGGACGACGCCGCTTCGGCTGCGTGCGCGAAGAGGATGCTTGCAGGGCTGGATTACACTTATGAGAAGGGGCTGCTGGAGGAGCTGCCCTGCCTTGTGCGCGCGTATTCCTCGCTGCCGTCTGGCGCGAGGAAGGCGATAATCAGGCGCGCGCGCGTGATGGCGCGCGGCATGTGCGAGTTCCAGAAAAAGCCCATCGAGACGTTTGCAGACCAGGACAGGTATAGCTATTACGTCGCGGGAATCATCGGGCACCTGTTCAACGACCTGCTGGAGTTCAACGGGATAATCACGCGGAAGCTCAAGCGCCAGCTTTCAAGGTATGCGCGCCAGTTCGGGCTTGCGCTCCAGAAAGTGAACATACTGCGCGACATCGCCGACGACGTCGCATCCCACAGGTACTATTGGCCGAAAAGGCTGCTCGCAAAATACGGGCTGAGCTATTCGGACATCTGCTCGGCGAAGAACAGGGAGAAGGCGCTTGCGGTGCTGCAGGAGCAGATAAAGGACGCGCGCGCGTACATTGACTCGGCGATGCAGTACATACTGCTCCTCCCGAAAAAGGCGCTGCAGGTGAGGATGTTCTGCCTCATACCCCTTTTCATGGCGATTGAAAGCTATGTCAAGTGCATGGGCAACGCCGACGTTTTCGAGCAGGGGAAGAAGGTCAAAATCTCGCGCGAGCGCGTGGGCGACATCGTGGCAAAGTCTGGCATGTGGGGCGCGGACAACGGGAGGCTGGTGAAGTGGTTTGCAGCCTCGATGGGAAGCGTGCCTGGCGGCGTTTCGGACTTTGCGGTTGCGCGCGCCAGATAGGAACGGTTTCTTTTTCTTGTTGCCCCTTTCACCGCGATTGCTTCGTTTTCTTCTTGTTGCGCGCAAAATCCAGTATGGCGCGGTTCACGATTTGGCGGATATTGTCCGCATTGCGGTAGTCCTTCACCCCGAATGAAAATGAGAACGAGACGGACGCCGGCTTGATGGCATCGAGGGAAATCGCGTAGCCCAAGCCGGGAAGGAGCCCGCTAGGCTTTTCGCGCGCAAGGGCGGCGACGATGTGCCCCTTGAGCGCGTCAAAGTTCGTATCGGGCGGAAGCTCGGCAGGAACGGACACCACGCTTTCGTCGTTAGGAAGGGACAGGTTGGTGACGCGGAGCTTTGCGAACTCCGAGTTGGAGATTATTATGGAATTGCGCCACACGTCGGTGAGGCGCGTGGTCCTCATGCCTATCTTGTCGAGCTTTGCGATTTCGCCCGTCGAGAGCTTGAGATAGTCGCCATAATTGTAGGGGCGGTCAATCTGCAATGCGACGCCCGCGAATATGTTGCCCAGCGTTTCCTGGGAGGCAAGCCCCAGAATCAGCCCAACCACGCTCGTCACGGCAAGTATGCCGGTCACGTCGAATCCCGTGGTGGACAGCGCGAGCGTCAGGCCCACGACGTAGATGAGGAGCTTGGTGACCTTGCGCACGAGCGGCAGGAGCGAGAGGTCGACTTTCACCACGCGGGATGACTTGTACCCCTCCTCATAGTACCAGCGTATTGCCGCGCCGGTCGCCTCGGAAAGCATGAAGGTGCCTATCAGTATGATGATGGCGACGGTGTAGTTCTCGAGGAACTTCGCCGCGTCGGAAAGCTCGGGCACGGCGTGGAGCAGCAGGTAGAACACGATTATGAAAAAGCAGGACTCCAGGGGCGTCTTTACCGCGGCGATTATCCTGTCGTCGAGCGTGCTTTTTGTCTTGCCCGAGAAGAATTCCAGCACCTTAACTATTATGGGGCCGGAGATTCCGCCCACCGCGAGGGAAACCAGGAAAAGGCCGGCGATGTAGCCGACATGCGTTATTGGGTCCATGCACCATAAAGATACGAAAAGGAATATAAGCGGTCGCCCGCCCCTGGCGGGGCGAGCGGCGGGGAAGACGGGCTATGGCGGGACGGCCAGCACGGCGTTGCGGAAGGCATCGGCCCGGCAGGCCAGGGCATGCGGGTGGCGAGGCGGCATTAAGGCGCGGGCAGGCGGCAGCCAAAGCGCACGGCTGGCGAGGCGGCAGGCATGCGACGAGGGCAGCTATAAAAAGCTTCGGCGTGAATCAGGGATGCCTATCGTGTGATAGCGCGGAGGGACTGCATGGAGACTGTCAAGATAAACGTGACGAGCGCAGAGAAAGCAGGCCGCCTTGAGCTTTTCATAAGGTGGATTTGGGGCTGCATTGCAGGGATTATCCTTGCGATAATCGGGATATTCGCGTATATCGCGCTGTTTGTGCAGTGGTTCCACATCCTCATACTGGGCAAGAGGCACCCTGCGCTTGCGAAATTCGTGAACAACTGGTACAAGGCAACGGCGCAGCTGGGCTTCTACTGCATGCTCTCCACAGACGAGAGGCCCCCGCTCATGCCCGAGCTGTGAATTTCCTTTTTTTTTCCTTTTTCTTTTTTCCCCTTTATCTTCCCGCCATACCCCCTAACTTATAAACCAATGCATTTTGAATATATCACCAAGAGGCTTACGGCGATGACAGGCCGGCTCGCACGCAAAAGCGTGCAGCGCCCATTGGAAAAAAATAGGTGAATATAAATGGGATACGGAGATGACGACAGCGGCGGTTACGGCGGACACAGAGGCGGACGCGGCGGAAGCCGGGGTGGCTTTGGCGGCGGGCGCGGTGGATACGGCGGACCACGCGAAATGAGCAAGGCTGTTTGCTCAGACTGCGGCCAGGAATGCGAAGTGCCATTCAAGCCGACAGAAGGAAGGCCTGTGTATTGCAGGGACTGCTTCCCCAAGCACAAAAAATTCTAGGAAGGATTTTTTGGACGGTTGGCGCTTGCGCCAAGCGGACAGGAAATTCGAAGAATTTACGCTTGAACAGTTTTGACTTTTTCTTTTTTTTCCCTTTTTTGCCCTAATGGACATACTGCTTTTTATTCGGGATTCACGTGAATACCCCTATGAGAATGGCTGCCTTTGCGCTGTTTGCCGTGCTGCTGCTCGGCGCAGCCCATGCTTACCAGATAGAGCAGACGCGCGAGGAGCTGCTTGCCAAATATTATGCTTACGTTGATGCCAAGGTGCCTAAAAGCGCGCGGCTGATTGTCGGCGACGAGCGCGTGAATGCCTACATAGGGCATAGCGTGGTGGGCGTCGAGACCCGGGCTGGCGAGCTTTACTCGCTCGAGTATGCGCCGCTGAAAGACCCGAGCATCGTGATAATAGTCACGGACGACACCGCCGAGAGGATTGAGGGCAGGACGGAAGGCATCCTCGAGGCGATGGACAACGGCGGCATAAAGGTAAAGGCATACAACTGGTTCTCCTCGTTCAAAGTGGCCGCGCTCAGGAACGCATATGCCCTTTCAGGCATTGACAGGCGGCTCACGGACAAAAGCATCAGGGAAAATGAAATCTACAGCGCGAATTCGCTTTTCATGGCCCGCCAAAGAGTGCTGGTCTGGAACTAGTTTTCAGGTGTGCAATGGCAAAGAAAAAACCGCTTTTCAGCCGCCAGGACGCGCTTGCCCTTGCCGGCGCGCTGACGATTAGCCTGCTTGCGATTTTCCTCTTCTCGCGCGTTGGCGAGCTCCGCCACATGGGCTATGCAGGCGTGTTTATCATCTCGCTCATTTCCTCAGCTACGGTGTTTTTGCCCATGCCGGGCTTTGCAGTCGTCTTTGCCATGGGCGCGTTCCTGAACCCGCTGCTCGTGGGAATTGCCGCCGGCCTTGGCTCGGGCATTGGCGAGATAACGGGCTATTTGGCGGGCTTTGCGGGGCATGATGCGGTGATGAGGACGAAACTCTTCAGGCAGCACAAGGATGGCCTCGTGAAGTACGGCCCGTTCGCGGTCTTTGCGCTTGCGTTCGTGCCCAACCCGGTTTTCGACGTGGCAGGCGTGGCTGCCGGCGCGATAAGGATGCCACTTTGGAAGTTCGCGCTCGCGACCATTGCGGGAAAGACCGCGCGCTACATACTTCTTGCGTACGCGGGCGGGATTGCGTACGGATTCTGGCAGTGGGCTTGAATTTATCTTACCTTGCGCCCCCGCCGCCGCCCCCTCCGCCTCCACCGCCGCCGAAGCCGCCGTGGCTTCCGCCACTCACGCCTCCTGATGCAGCCGCTATGGAAGAGAATGACGAGTGGAATGTCGCATAGCTGCCTATGAATGCTGCATCTGCCTGCTCGCTCGGGAAGCGCACCTTGAGGGATTTTATCACTTCCGATGCGATTCCGAATGCAGTGGCGTAGATGAGGTATTCTTCCCAAAGCACCAGGGCGGGAACTTCCTTTTCCTGAAGCCTTCCAAAGTCCTGCATGTATTTCTTGAAGGCTGCCCATTTCTTCTCGGCTAGCCTGCCTTCAGGCGTCCATACGCCAAGCACCTGGGGCCAGATGGCTGAAACAAAGGACAGGGCAAAAAGGACAAGAAGCGAGGGCAATGCTATGCTGATTTTGAGCATGACAAACGCGGCAATGCAGGCAAAAAACGCCACAATCAGATAAACGCGCATTATGTCGTTGGCTTTCTCGAACATGAAACGGCTATGAAACCCATCGCGAAGCTTCCCCGAAAATGCAGCGATGCATTTCTGGAACTCGTAGCTGTGCCGTGAGATATCGGAAACACGAAGCTCTGCGCTGGAAGAGATGGACCACATGAATTGCATGAGCCCAAGCTGGTGGGGCGCTAGTCCGCCGCATTCGTCCAGCTTTTTGAGCAGGATTATGAACCATGATTTTGTCTTGTATTTCATTATCAGCAAATCGTCAATCACTTCCCGTTCCTCGAGCTTGATATAGCCCTTGTGCGAGAGCCAGAGCATTTCTGCGCTGATGAAATCCATATGCATTCTTCTTGTAAGAAGATAGCCTGCCTCCGAAGGCGTAAGCTCCGATGGCGGCTCGCGCTCGTATGTGCCGGAATAATCAAGCGACAGCTCGCGGCCGTACGTGAAATAAAGATAGGCGAAAAGGGCGATGCCGAAAATCGGGAGGGACAGCACTGCGAGCGGAAGCAGCTCCGGTTGGGCGGAATAATTCTTTTCGCCCTCGATTATTTGCTGGCCGGTCATGTAGGTTGGAGCTTGGCGCAGCCCAGAAAAGTCCGACAGCGGCAGGAGCATGTTTATTTCCAGGTAGGTTTTTGCAGGGTGGCTAGTGGATATTATGGAGATGCCGTCGCTGGTGTTGGCAATTTTATAGTTGCCTTGAGGAGGGTGGATGAAGTATGCTGTCGGCTTCACGCCCGGGGGAAGATGGACATTTGCTGTCAGCGTGCCCACGCTTTTTTCCCAGGTGTCGCCCCAGAGCTTGTAGAAGAACTGTGCGGCGTCTTTTTGCGAAAGTGTTTCGCCGTTAAGGGTATAGTCGAAAATGGTTGTCACTGCGCCGGAATTATAGCTGTCCGCAAGCACCAGCTCCTGCCATCCGGCATTGTTCTGCATACGGAACGTGCAGGTGCTTCTGCCCACGCAGTAGCCGGACGCACCGCTGATTGCAAGCCCCATGGGCTTTTGCAGGTAAAGCTCGTGGAAGCTGCCTGAGAGGGAGTAGGTTATCCGTTCCTCAACGAAGATGGTGCCATCGGAATGAAGATAGTAGTCCACCTGCGCGCTTGGAATGGAATAATCGCGCGCATGGACGAGAGGAAGAAGGAGCAGGAGCGCGAGAAGCGCTGGGAAACGGGAGTTCATGGAAGGGAAACGGGATGAAAATAAATAAAGGTGATGGAAGGGCAAAATTTTTGAAGCCATTGAATTGAAGTGGATATAGAAATTCTGCTATAATGAGAAAAATATGGGCCGGAAGACCGACGCCGAGAGGCGGCGGGATTTTGCCCGCAGGGCAAAACCGGCATATGATGAAAAGAAATGGGCCGGAAGATGGAGCAGCCGGCAAGGCTGCGACAGATGTTGCGCGGGAGCGCAACACCGGACCATGAACAAAAAGGATGGGCCGGAAGAGATTTGAACTCTCGACCTTTCGATTGCTAAAGCTTTCAAACGCCGTAAAAGCGCGGGAAAGTCTATCAGTCGAACGCTCCAACCAGGCTAAGCTTCCGTTAAAAGTTGAATTGGAATTCAACGATTAATACCGGCCCCTATTTGATTGGACAATGCTGATAATTTACTCTGTTTAACCTCTGTGTCGAATCCTATTTCGTTCGTATAAGTTATTAAAGATTGCTTATCCCTCATTCGCAGCACAAACCCCACTACTTCCTGCTTGTCCTTCGTGCGGACATACTTTTGATTGACGTATGGGACATATGTTTTGATGCCGAAGCCTCTCAACAGCTTGCGAATGGATTCAAGATAGCTTATTGTGTTTGGAGCCAGGCTTCGGAACTTGTACATTGTGTAGCTTATGCCCCATCTTCCACCCTTTTCCCTGCTTATTGACCCTTCGCAGGTGAATGAACGGCGAAGAAAAGCACGCTGGATTTCCTTGCTTCCACCGACTACCCAGGATGGGATTTTGTACCTCTGCTGGACTTTGTCGCCAGCAGGAATTTTGCACAGCACAAGCAGACGAGCAAGCCTGGCATTGGAAATTATGCATCCTTTGCTTCTGCCATTTTTGCGGAAACCCCATTCTTTGATGGCACCTTCTATTTTGAAGACTCTTTTCAGCCTGGAATTGAATCGTTCAAGCTCTGAAATATCATCTGAAAAGAAACCGACGTAAGCGTATTTTTTGGAATTATAGTATTTCCGCACAGCAATATGGCCATCAGTCATCAAATCGGCGGCGATTGCCGCTAAATCTGGTGATGGAAAAATGGGCAGGATTTTTTTGAAGTAGGCTGCAGATTCAGAGGCATATTTCTCGGATTTGTAGGCTTTTTGCAAATCGTTGATAGATACCAACGGGCTAACATTCATGCCTCAATATAGAGGTAAAATTATAAAAATTTAGTGCTTGCGCTAGAAGGTTTTGCATTAAAAAGAAAAAAATTATGCCTTCGCCGGCTTGGCTTCCTCGGCTGCCGGCGCGCTTTCCACCGCGCTGCCGCCCGCAGCTTTGAGCTTTTCCTTCGCCTTCTCGGAGAATGCAAGCGCGCGCACCGTTATTGGCATTGTGATTGAGCCGGTGCCGAGCACCTTGCCTTCGAAATCGAATGCGAGCTTGCCTTCGCGCTTCTCCACCTTGCCCTGGCGCGCGAGCTGGTCTATCTCGTAGAGGTTTATGACCGGAAGCTCTGCCGTTGCATTCTGGTTGGCAAATCCGTACCTGCCGCCGTGCGCCATCCAGTGCCTTTCATAGACTGCGACGTAGGTGAAGCGGTGCTTGTGCATTCCTGCGCGGCCCCAGCCTCCCTTGCCTCCCTTGCCGCGGCGGTTCTTTGCATTGCCCTTGCCGTGGTTGCGGGTGCCGTTGAATTTCCTGTTTCTCTTGCCTTTGCGGTTAACCATGTGAAACACCATTTAAGCCATTTTTGCGAGAAGCTCGCCTATCTTTGGGTTCCTGCCAAGCGGCCCTGAAGGCGCGTATGCCTTCTTGCTGCCCCCGTCAAACCCTCCGCGCGGAGGCGCGAGGAAGAAGAACGGGAGTATTGCGTGCGCTGAAAGCGGCTTGTCCGAGGAGGAAATCTCCTTTGCGAGCTTTGCGATTGCCTCGGGCTTCATGCTCCCGGTGAGCTTCTTGCCGTCGCGCGTGAGGCCGCGGCGGAGGAGGAGCAGTTCAATCGTCTGCTCGTCAACCGGGCCGTAGGAAACCGAGTCCTTGCAGGACTGTATCATGCCGCGGAAGCCCTCCGTGTCGGGGAGCAGCGTGCATGTGTGCAGCCTGTTGAGGTTCAGGGAAGCATAGGTTGCCTTCACAGTGGGGGTAATCCCGCGCTTTCCCTTGAGGCGTATTACTGCGATTCTCATGATGACACCTTTGCCTGCCTTGCGGGCGAATTGTCTGCATCGGCAGAGATTTTTTCAGGCTGCTTTGAGGCCTGGGATTTCTCTTCGTTTTCCCAGCCACGGGGCAGCTTCATGGTAGTGAGCTGCTCGAGCGCGTCTGCCGTTGCCATTGCGGTGTTGTAGATGCTTCTCGTGTGGCCGCGGGAAAAGCTCCAAATGTCCCTTACCCCTGCGGCTGCAAGCACTTTCTTCACCACGTCGTTGGCTGCCAGGCCCACTCCGCGGGGCGCCGGCTTGAGGAGCACGCGGACGCTGCCAGACCTGCCGCTCACTGCGATTGGAATGGAATTCTTGAAGCCTGCGCCCGATTCCCAGGAGCCGCATCCGAACGGGACCGAAATGAGGTTGCGCTTGGCGTTTTTCACTGCCGACTCGATGGCGGGCTTGACCTCTTCGGACTTGCCTGCGCCGATGCCGAAGTGGCCCTTCTTGTCGCCCACGAGCACGATGGCGCGGAACTGCATCTTCCTGCCGTTGCCGGTCATGCGCTGGGTGCTTTTCACCTCGAGCGTGTCCTCGGTCATGTCGGGGTAGAGGTGGTCCACGATGCCGTGCTCAAGTATGGGCTTGCCCATGGAAAAGATTTCCTCAACTGAGGTTATCTGGCCGGATTTCACCAGCCTGCCGATGTCGCTCTTGGGAATCCATTCCGGCTTGGGCTCGTCGTTGCGCCGGGAGCGTTTGTTCCTGTCAAATCTTGCCATTTAGTCACCGTCAATTTATTCGCTTTCTATCTTTGCCTTGGCAGCCTTGAAAAGCGCCACCATGTTCTCGGGCGCAAAGCCCTGCTTGACATAGGATGAATAAAGCTTCGTGTACGCCGCAGGGTCCTTGCCCTTCAGCTGCTTGGCATACGCCTCGATGGCGGCGCCGGTCAGCCTCGACTCGGGAATCATCTCGTCCGAGTAGTTCGTGGAGAGCTTGGCATCCTGCGCGCCGCGCAGTGCCGCGAATATGGTCGCGCCCTTGGACGGCGTCTGCATGCCAACGTCAAGTATGAATTCCGTTGCGCCCTTCTTGCCCGCCAGCTTGCCCGCAAGGAGCCCGCAGAGGTAGGCCGTCGGCGCGTTGCAGCGCGGCGCCCATCCGTATTTCACGAGCGAGCGGGAGTGCACCGATGACAGCACGGTGTCGCCCTTGGCGCTGTAGTTCATGAACTGGACCAGCACGCCCGAGGAAGATTTGCGCACCACGAGGCGCGGAACGTCGCCCTTCACAAGCGCGAGGCGCTTGGCGTAGTTGGTCAGGTTCTTGCGCCTGCGGCGGAATGCCACTTTGTATACCGGACCTGTTGCTTTGCCCACAATATCACATCACAAATTTTTGATTCATCGCTTACTTCACCAGGAGCTTGTTGTCGCTGATGTAAGTCTCCATTATCTTGACGCTCTTGAATGCGTTGCCCTTCACCATGAGGTAGAGCTTGCGGTACACCTTGGGGTCGGTGATTTTCTTGGACGCCACCAGGCCGGAGAGGATGCGCCTCTGCGAGCGGACCTTGGCAATCCACGCCTCCTTGCTGTCGAGGCGCGCCGATGGCGTGCCCTTGCGGCTCCCCATGCCGCCGCGCCTTCCCTTCTTCGTCTGGGCGCGCTTGGCCATGCCCCTCACGCGCGAAACGCCGCGCGGGTGCAGCTTGTAGACCGTGCCGTCCTTGATGAGCGCGCGGATGTCCTCGCGGGTGAGCGCCTCCTCGATTTTCTTTATCGAGCCGGCCTGGAATTTCACCTTGGACTCGCCCACTCCGAGAATTTCGGACGCAATCCTTCGAACTGTGTTGGTTGCCATCAATATCACATCAAATCTGCTTGTCGTGCCTGTGCTGCTGGCTCTGCTGCGCCTGCGAGACGGCCTGCGAGGACATTTTCGCCGTGGACTGCACTGTCGGCGAACCCTGCGGGGCGTCTTTCTTCTCTTCCGGAGCGGCAGCCTCTTTTTTCTTCTCAGGCTCCGCCTTCCTTGCAGCTTCCTTTGCCTTCTTCCTGTCCTTCTTCTCTATGCGCTTTACCATTGGAGCGTATTTCTTGACATTCACGACGTGGAGCGCCATTGACGAGGCAAGCTTCTCTATTGCCGCGCGCTTGAGGCGGCCCACGCTTCCGGCTATGCGGATGACCACGTTCTTGAGGCCCGCAAGGTCCGCCGGCGTCTGCACCAGCACTTCGGGAAGCCCGCGCGGGTGGTGGTACCTGATTGCGTTTGGCTGGCGGTAGCCGATTGATGGGGAAGCGCCCATGTACTTTATCTTGAGGCGCTTCTTGTTGTCAATGCCGCGGGGGCGGCGCCATGCAATCTTTATCCTGCTGCGGCTCGAGCGCCCGTAGTTGGGGCGGAGGAATTGCGGGTGCTTTCTCTTTTTGATTGCCATGATAACCACTCTATTCCGCCACTGCGTAGAACCCGTCCTGGAAGACACGGGAATCGCGGTTGCGGATTTTTGTCGCCGACTTTATGTTGGCGAACGTCTGCCCGACATCGTCTTTCGAGATGCCGCTTAACGTGACTTCCTGGCCCTTGGCCTCGACCTTCACGTCGCCCATTATCCTGAGGCGGCGGGGCTGCTTTTCGCCAAGGAAGTTCTTGACGAGCATTTCCCTCCCCTTCACCTCCACGGTCACCGGGAAGTGGGAGAAGAGTATCTTGAGCTTCTTGCTGTAGCCCTCTGTCACGCCGACTGCCATGTTCCTGATGTGGGCCTCGATGGTGTTCACCATCATGAGGGGGCCTGCGACCTCGATTTCGCCGCCCTTCATGGAAATCTTGACGTCGGGGTGGGCAAAGTCGCGGACGAGCGTGCCCTTTGCGCCGCTCACCGTCACCTTGGTGCCTGCCACTGAAATTTTCGTTCCTTCTGGTGTTTTCATCCCATCAACCTTGGAATATTTTGCATTTCATCAGTACACGAACGCGATGAGCCTTCCGCCCAGCCCGTTTTCCTTCGCTTCATCATTCGTCATCAGCCCGTTGGGCGTGGAGACTATGAACATTCCGAAGCCCGCGCCCGGCAGGTACTTCTGCTCCCACTCGTTCCATTCCGTGTTCTTCACGGCGAAGCGGGGCTTGACGGCTCCGCATTCGTTCACGCGGCCCAGGAGCTTCACGCTGAAGTAGCCGTTCCTGCCGTCATCCACGAACTCGAAGTCGCCGATGAAGCCCTTGCGCTGGAGAATCTTGAGAGTCTCGCGCACGAGCTTGCTTGGTTTGACTTCGCATGACTGCTTGGAGAACATTTCATGTGTCTTGATTGAGTTCAGCGCGTCAGCGAGTGGGTCGTTAGCCATAAATATCCCTCAGTATTTCCTGAAGCCGACCTCTTCGCCGACTTCACGGAAGCAACGCCTGCAGATGCGCAGGCCGTAGGAGCGCACGAGTCCGCGCGCCGTGCCGCAGAAGCGGCATTTGCGCATACCCTTGCCCTGGAACTTGTGCTCCAGAGGCACGCCCTTTTTCTTGTTCTTCTCTTTTTCTGCCAATTCAAAACCTCTTTATCACGAATTTTTTTACTCCACCTTTATCGAAAGCGCTTCCTGCGCAAATGCCATTCCGTCCTCCTTTGTGAGGCGGTGGTCCCCGCCGAGCTTGCCTTTTGCATGGCGGCGCCTTGCCACGCGGAAACCGCGGCGGCGCAATGTCACGCAAACGTCAAAGCCCATCATGCCTATCTGCGGGTCGTATTTCGCGCCCGGGAACTCGATGTACTCGGGGACACCGAACGAGAAATTGCCCTCCTTGTCAAAGGAGCGCGCAGGCAGCGTGAATGTCTTCACCTTGAGCGCCTTCTTCAGGAACTCGACGGCAGGGGCGCGGCGGAGCGTCGCCTTGGTGCCGATGATGTCTCCCTTCTTGATGCGGAAAACCGGGTTCCTGGACTTGGCATGGGTTGGCACTGCCTTTGCGCCGGAGAGGCGCTGGAGCAATGACTTGGCGTTCTCGAGCTCCTGCCCCGCCTTGCCAACCCCTATGTTGAGCGTGACCTTGTCAATCACGATTTCTTTCATCTTGTTTTCCATTCCTTTTCACCTGTCAAATATGATATCCACGCATCAGTAATTCCCGTCCACCGCGAACAGGTATTTCCGCACCGTGATGAACTCGCCGTTCGCGCCTGTCAGGTGCGCCTCGGTGTCGTGCGAGCCCGGCCTCTCTATGATTTTCTCGAGCTTCGCCACTTCGCCCATGTGCTTTCCCTTCATCACAAGGCATGAAACGCCTGGCTCGAGCTTGATGTGCGAGAGGAGCTTGAAGCCCGGGATTGAGAACACGCAGGTGTCGCCGGTGCTGATGTGCTTGTCGCCGGCCTGGTTCCTGCCGTCATGGAATGCGATTGTGATTTTCCCGCCCTTGGTGGTGTTCTTGCCCACCGCCTTGAGGTACTTGCGGTTCGCCGCGTCGCCCTTCACTTCCTTGGGGACGAGGCGCGCGCTGTCAAGGGACATGCGGTAGACCCTCTTTTCCGAGGGCTCGGAGACAATGTCCATCACGCCTATCGGGAACTTGGGCTCGGTGATTTTCTTGCCGTCTACCAGGAACCCGCCCGAGTTGAGTATCTTCTTGACCTCGTGGATGGAGGATGCCCTGCCAAGCACGTCGCGCAGGAGCACGCCGGTGGAGATGCTCTCCATCTTGTTGTGCGTGCCCGGCTCCGGGGCGAGCAGCCACTTTATCTTCTTGCGGCTGACCACGCCCGTGTTCTTGCTGGCGCGCATGCGGACAAAGTGGTTGGAGCCTCCTTTTTTGGACATAGTATCAACTCATATCACTGCTTCTTGGGCGCGGATGCGCCTGCCTTTGGCGAGCGGTTCACCGCAGCCAGCCTGTCTTTCACGAATTCCCCTTCGAGTATCACGAGATTGGACGGGTCGAGGGCCACGAGCTTTTCCACGCCCTTTGCGGTGCGCGAGTTTGCGCCTTCGACGTATATCTTGAGCGTGGAGAGGTCCACCTCGAATATCTTGCCGATGTGGCCCTTGTGGTCGCCGCGCAGCACCATCACCTTGTCGCCCCTGTGCGCCTGGATGCTCCTCCTCGACGTGCCGAGCTTTGCGCGGAGTTCCTTGCCGATGTGGACGGACACCATTTTCCTGCGCAGGTGGTTGGGCGCTGTGTAGCGGTACTTGCGCTGTTTCCTTCCCTGCACGGAGTTGTTGCTTGCTGTTGTCATAAATATCAACTCAAACCACTGCTGCTGCGATTGCCGCCACCTTGGGGAACCGTGTTGCCACTTCGCGCGCAATCACGCCCTTTATCTCGGTGCCGACGGGCAGGCCTGCGTCGTCAATGATGACGCATGCGTTGTCCTCGAACGAAATGCGGACCCCGTTCGGGCGGCGCAGTGTCTGCGCCTGGCGGACCACCACTGCGGTGAGCACCTTCTTCTTCATTGCCGCCGAGCCTTTCTTCACTGCAACCGTGACGATGTCCGAGACGCCGACCTTCGGGTACATGGCGCGCTTTGCCTTTGCGCCCTTCACGCCGATTATCTGCACTATCTTTGCGCCGGAGTTGTCATTGCATACGAGGCGCGAGCCTGTCTGCAATCCTTTTGTTATGCTGCTGCCGAGTCCCTTCATAATATCAACTTCAATTTTCCATCAATGCCTATTCTGAATTTGCCTCTTTTGCAGGCGTTGGCGCCGGGAGCTCCGCGCGCTTCACTTCCGCCTTCCTGAGGCGCTCAGCCTCGACATCGAGCGACTTGCCTCCCCTTGCCTGGAGGACGTGCGTCTTTGCCTTTGTGATTATCTTCGTGACTATCCATGCCTTTGTCTTGGAAATCTTGCGGCATTCCGCGGCCTCGACCAAATCGCCGAGCTTCGCCCCGATTGACTCTGGGTTGTGCGCGTGGAGGCGGCTCTTGCTCCTCGCGGAGCGGCGGTACTTGGGGAAGTAGTCGAGCGTGTCGGACTCCACCACCACGGTCTTTTTTGAGCGGTCGGACACCACTGTGCCGATTCTCGTGTGCCCGCGGGTGGAAATCTCGCCTTTCCTTCCTGTTTCGATAGCCATAAACATTACCTCAGTTTCTTCGGACGGTCATACGGGCGGAAAGCGATTTTGCCGCCTTCCAGCCGCACTTTTTCCTTGCTTGGGAGCGTGAAGAGGAAAACGCGCCCCTTTTTCGGGACGATTTTCTCTTCCTTCCCAGCGAGGATGACAAACGTGTTCTTTGTTTCGTCGACCACAACCCCTGTTATCCCCTTATGGGGAAGCGAGGAGCTTTCTGCCACTTTTGCGCGAAGCCCGATGAGCTCGTGGAGCCTCAGGTTTTCAGCAGTCATCATGCGAACCGCCTACTGGATTCCGTCCAGGACGGTGATGCTTTCAAGAGGGTAGCCCCCGTCGGAGAGAAGCTTCTTCATCTTCCTCCTGTGGTCCCCCTGAAGGATTATCACGCCCTCCTTCACCGTCCCGCCGCATGCAAGCTTCTGCTTCAGCTCGCGGCCGGTCTCGTCCAGCTTGCCCTTGTCGATTCCCTCGACAATGGTCATCAGCTTTCGGAATTTCTTCTTGGTGGCGAAGACGCGTATGCGCTGCGTTTCCTCCTTCTCGAGGATGTCACAGGCGCACAGTTCCTTCATCAGCCCGCATTTTTGGCATATTTCGACCAACAATTTTCACCTCATTTTTTCTGCTCTGCCTTTGCTGCCGGTTTCGCCTGCGCAGCAGGCGATTTGCCGCCGGCAGGCGGCATTTTCGCCACTGCCGCTTTTGCGGCAGATGGCGCAACGGCGCGAATGCCAAGTTTCCTTTCCTGGATGATTGTGAGCACGCGCGCAACCGAGCGGCGCAGCTCGCTAATCTTTCCCGGATTGGACGTCCTGCCTCCCGATGCGACCATGCCGCGCTCGGAGTTGAGCTCCTTCTGGAACTCGAAGAGCTTGGCTGATAGCTCGGAATCGGACATTTCCCGGATTTTGCTGTTCTTTATGATTGCCATCGTATTACCTTCTGTGCCTCTGCATGGGCTTGCGCTTCTTCAGCGGGGCGAACGTCTTCTTCTGGACCGCCTCGAGAGGCGTTGCAGCCGAAACGTCGTCGGCAGCCATGATTACCTTCGCAAGCTCTGGCTTGGAGCCGGATACCTTGTCAGGGAACTCCGTCCCAGGAAGCACTATCCTTACGAGCACGCCGATTGCGCCCGACTTGGGGTACGCAGTCACGTGGCTCACTGCCACGAGGCGGGCCGGCTCCCCTGCCTTCGGGATGTAGCCTGCCATGAGGCGGAAGCGCTTGCTCCTGCCTCCCTTTGCCGCCACCTTGCCGGATGCGACGATTTCCGCGCCAAGCGCGCCTGCGCCCATGATGTCGCGGAGCGACGCGTGGAGGATTGCGCGTATCTTCTTGCCCATCTCGATGAATCGGCAAATCTTCTTTGCCACGAGGCGGGGCTCGAGATTCTGGTTCGTGGATTCCACCACGGAAATCTGCGGGTTCTCAATCTTGAATTCGCGCGTGATTGCGTCGGTGAGGTCCTGTATGCTCTTGCCGCGCTTGCCAATCACGCGCCCGGGGTTGGTCACTTCCACTGCAATCCTTGTGACCATGGGCGTGCGCTGGATGTCCACGCGGGAGAAGCCCGCGCGGTCAAGCTCGGTCTCGAGGAACTTGCTCACGCGGTAGCGCGTGATTGCGTCCTCGATGAATTTTCCCTCAACCTTGTTTTTGTCGGCCATTTATTCACTCTCATGAAAATTACTTTTTCGTTTCCGATTTCTGGGCAGGCGCCACCGCAGCTTTCACGCCGGTGCTTGCCGCCGCCTTCACTTCAGCTTTCATGGCTGGCTTTGGAGAATCAACTTTCTTTTCCGTGGCTTTGGGGGTTTCCTTCTTTGCAACCTTCTCCTGCTTCTCCTCAAGCACTACCTCGATGAATGCAACCTCGTAGTCATGGCGGATGCGCCTTCCCTTGGGCGACATGCGCGGGTACGTCGCGTGCTTGTTCGCCGCGATGTGCGCAATCTTCGTGGCGCCGAGCCCGAGCTTCATCGCGTTCGCTTCCGCGCTTTCAACTACGCCGAGCACTGCGCGGCAGGACTTCACCGGGAAGCCGCCCTTCTTTCCGCCGAGCTCGCGGCGGTGGCCCTTCTTCTTGCAGTGGCGCAGGAACAGTATCGCCTGCTTGCCTTCCGCCGCGTTGGCGAGGAACTCGAGCGCGAAGTCCGTGTCCTTTCCGCGCACGTTCCTGCAGACCTCGCCGAGGTCCTTGAACGAGCAGTTCACCCTTGATATCCTTGCGCGCGCAATGCGGCCGGTTGGCTTTTTGTTGTATCCGTACTCCATGAAAATCACTTACTTGAGCGGGATGAACTTTGATCCCCTTGTTGCTCCCACTCCGGGCCCGCTGTGGAGCACCCTTCCCGTGGTGTGGGCGAAATCGCCGAGGCGGTAGCCCAGCTTGTCAACGGAAACGTGGACGTTCTTCCAGTCCTTGCCGTTGTGCACGGCGAAAGTCCTGCCGAGCCATTCGGGCACTATCACTGCCTCGCGCACCTGCGTGCGGATGACCTTGGCAGTGTCCTTCATGGCGGCGACTTTCTTCATGAGCTTCTTTACCTGGAGCGACTTGTTTTTCGCCACGCGCGTAAGCGTGCGGCGTGCGCGGGAGGTGAGCATGGGGAGCGATTCGCTGGTGGACATCTTCGAAAGCTCGTCAGCCATCTTTCCGCGGTACTTGTCAATCCTTGGCATAGCATAACCTCAGTTATCTCTTGTTCGCTGCGTTGATTTTGGCCTCTTCGACGTGAGCCTTCTTCCTTCCCACCGAGCGGGCTGCGATGTGCCCGACCTTGCGGCCCGGGGGCGCGTTGCGGCTCGTCATGCTGCCGCGTCCCTTGTGGTGCTGCTTCCCTCCGAACGGGTGGGTGTATGCAGCCATGTGGACGCCTCTGTTGACAGGCCACTTCCTGTTTTGAGCGTGCTTCTTGTAGAAGTTCGTGCCGGCTTTCATGAGAGGCTTCTCGAGCCTGCCGCCGCCGCACACCACCCCCATCTGCGCGCGGCAAGTGGAGAAGAGTATGAGCTGGTGCTTGCTCGGGAGCTTGATGTACGCCTTGTCCTTTTCGCGGGAAACCAGCGTTGCGTAAGAGCCAGGGGTGCGGACAAGCTTGCCGCCGTCGCCGGGGTCAAGCTCGATGTTGTAGATGTGGGCGCCTTCCGGGATGCTTCCGAGCGGGAGGCAGTTGCCGAGCCCGACATGCGCGGTTGCGCCGGACTGTATCTCGCCGCCGATGCGCGCGCCTTCGGGCGCAATGAACGCCGTGGTGGTGCCGTCGGTGAACTTGACTTCCATCAGGAGGGCGCCGCGCGCCGGGTCGTCAACGAAGCCGATTATCTGGCCGCGGAGCGAGCCGGTCCTCTCGATGCCCTCGTACTTGCGGAACGCAAGCTCGTGCTTGTAGCGGTGTGAGGGTGCGCGGTTTACAACCCCGCCCTTTCCACGCCGCTGTTGTCTGAGCAATTTTCCCATGTTCGCACCTTGATAAATTACAAATATTCAATCCACTACACTATCTTCAGTTTCGCCGCAACGTCGTCCGCCTTGAAGCCGTCCTTCAGCTTCACGAACGCGCGCTTCACGCCCGTCGGGGTGATGAGCGTGTTCACGGACGCCACCTTGACATTGAAGAGCGTTTCGATTTCCTTCTTGATTTCCGGCTTTGTCGCCGAAGGGACAACCACGAACAGGAGGGTGTTCTTAAGCTCGATAAGGCCAATCGCCTTCTCGTTCGTCACCGGGTATTGTAGGACTGCCATAATATCACTGGAGTTTTGCGATTTCTGCGAGAGCCGCCTGCGTGTAGATTGCGAGCCTTCCCGCCTTGGCGCCCGGCGCGAGCTTCTCGACCGAGAGGTCCGAGACCTTCACCACGTCCACGCCTGCGATGTTCCTTGCCGCGCGGAGCACGGGCGAGTCCGATGAGACCGCGATTATCGCCGACTTGGGGTAAATCTTGCCGCCCTTGCGCCTGCGCACGCCTGTGCGGAGCTTGGGCGTCTGGCAGCGGGCGAGGTCGTCGCCGATGAGCGGCGAGATTGCCTGCAGCACCTGCGAGGTCTTCGAGAGCGCCTCGAATGAATTGTCGAATATTATCGGGAGGGCGACCTTCACCTTGTGGCCGCGCGCCTCGACCACGCCCTTGTGCGAGGTCGCCGCGATTGCGGAGATGAGCGCTACGCCGTATTCCCTCTTGTTCATCTTTTCGATTATGATTTTGTTCACGTGCGGCGGGTGCGCGCGCCTTCCCTTCACTGACGACGGAATCCTCTTGACCTTTCCGAGGCGGCCCTTGGGGAGGATTTCGCGCGGGCGGATGGCCGTTCCCTTGTTCTTGCCGGAGCCGAAGTCTTCCTTCCTGCCCTTGTAGCGGGCCGAAGTCTCCATTCCAGCGCGGGGGTCGTTGCCCTTGGGCTGGTAGTGCTTGGTCTGGTCGGATATTGCCGCGCGGGCAATCAGGTCGGGGCGGACAGTGGCCGAGAACTGCGAGGGCAGTTCCACTTCCTTTGCCGCCTTCCCTTCAATTGAGTACATTTGTGCTTTCATGAAAATCACTTATTGCTTGGATTCGAGCGAGATGTATTTTATCTCGGGCACCTTCGCTGCCGAGGCCATGCGGACCGCGCGGCGGAGGCGGATTAGCCTCTTCTGCGGGCCTGCGACCGAGCCCTTGACAAGTATGTATTCGTTCTTGACGACGCCGAAGTGCGTGAAGCCGCCGCTGGGGTTTATCTCCTCGGGGGCGCCCATCTTCATTATCCTCTTGTTGATGTCCGTCCTCTTGTGGTAGCCCATCTGCCCGGCCTTCGGGACGGTGTAGTGGACGTAGCCAGGGTGCCAGGCGCCCTGCGAGCCGATGTGCCTGCGCTTGCCGGTGGACTTCCTCCTCTGCTGGGCGGTGCCGAACTTCTTCACGGTCCCCTGCCAGCCCTTCCCTTTCGTGATTGCGATTGTGTCGATGAACTCGCCCTGCTTGAAGACGTCGGACGCCTTCACTTCCTTGCCAAGGAGGGAGAGCGCATATTCGAGCTGCTCGGCCGTGTCCTTCCCGCCCACTGCGATTTCCATCCTCTCGGGCGTCTTCTTCCCGATGCCGGTCATGTCCGGGCGGGAGTATGCAAGCACAAAAATTTCGGAAACGTCAGAAGCAGAGAATTTCCCGTCCTTCTTTTTCGAGGTGCCGAGGAACTTCAGGATTTTTTCGTCGGGGGTTATGATGTCGGCGACGACTTTCCCGGCCTTGTAGCCGCGCACGCCGTAGACGGTCATGGGCGGGCATTCGAGCACGGTGGTGGATGCGAACACCTCGCTCCCCTTTGACGGGGACTCGGTGTCATCTATATATGTAATATGAGTCATGCCGGCCTTGTAGCCTGCAAAGCCGCACAGCTTCTTTTCGGTTGTGGATGGCCAGTGGCGGACAGTCGGCACCTGCGACAGCGCGCGCTTGCGCGGGCGGAATGCCATCGAGCCTCGCTTGTGTCCTGATCTCTTTCCCATTTGTTCACCATGATTGGCTTCGGGGATTTCCCGGCGGCGGAACCCGCACCGAGCAGATGCCCTGAAGATTTTGCTGCACAATGCCAGCAATGATTCACTACGCGCCGCACACGGCGGGGCAGTGAGTGTCATCTTGCCTTTCTGAGAAAGGAAGAAGTGGCACTATTACTGAGACAAGGGTTTATAAACATTCCTTCGCCACGGCGTGCTTTGGCAAAATACCGAAAATCTTCCGGCGAAGGCGGATGGGGGGGACGCTCACTTTTTCCCGTTCCTCTTCGGCGCCCGCGCCTCGCGCCGCCTGATGAGCGCGGAGAGGAATTCACGCAGCGTGCCCGCTTTTGCGATGAAATCTGAGACGTCTTTTGGCATTATCTCGCCGTATTCATGCGCTATCATGTTTCGCGTGGTTACAAGGAGCTTCATCCTTCCGGCCAGGTGCGCGCCTATCGCCTTTTTCCCGGCAAGAACATCCATCATTTCGCGGTAGGTTGCGGGCGCGCTCATCGCCTCCTCGGCCATGAGAAGCTCCGCCGCGCGAAGCGATTCATTTATTGCCGAAAACGCAAGCATGGACGCGGCGTAATAGTCCTTCTTGCCCGACAAGTCGCTCCCCTCGAATTCCTTGAGGTCGTCGAGGTACTTTTTCAGGCGGTTGGCGCAGGCTTCGAAGTCATCCATTTTGAAACACCCGTGAATATTCGGGATTGCATCCCCCCGTACTCCAGCCTCTTTTGCACAACTGCCAGCCAGACTGCGGCGAGCCTGCTTTTGCTTTTTATGAAAATCGGCTTGCCTTCGCGCAGCACGTTGAAGGCGACATTGTCCTGCATGCGCTCCATGAATGAAACGTCATAAGGCGCGGAAAACCCCTGCGCAAGCCGCGCCATCTCATCCATGCCCATGCCCTCGGAAATTATGCAGACATCAATGTCGCGCGCGGACTTTTTGCCCTTGAGGTAGGAGCCGAAAAGGTAGCAGGCAATCACTTTGGGGTTTGCCTTCATTTTTGAAAGAAGCTTAAGCGGAACCGGGCTTTTTGCCATGGCGGTTTTTCCATTGGGGGCTTTATAATCATTGGGTTCCTGGCAGGAAAATCAGAAATCTTCCGGGGCTTTCTTCCTGTACACTTTCGCCGTCTCGTCAAGCTCCGAGCCCTTCACCAGCGTTATGCGCCTGTTCCTCGCGGCAAGGTAGTCGGACTGCAGTTTTTCGAGGTAAACCGTCTCCTCCTCGGAAAACGCGCGCGCCTGCTTCTCGGCGTTTTTCGACTGCATCTTGGCAAGCACGGTGGCTATCTCTTTTTCGTTTGCGTCGAACTCGAACACCTTCGAGGCTTCCACCCACACCACGCGCCCGTTGGGGAGCGTGCGCGAGACCTCGTCGGACGGCTTCAGCTCGGACGTGTCAATTTTTTTTTTATCCAGCGAAAAGCTGCCTGCGAACACGCAGCACTGCCTGCCCAGGCGGGATGTGAGGTTCAGCAGCTCCTGCTGCTTTTCCTTGGGAAGGAATGAGACGTCGGCATCCTCGCCGGCGCCTTCCTCGATAAGGCCGCGCATCGCCTCGGAGTCCTTGCGCGGCATGTTGTTCAGCATTATCGTGAGGCGCGCGATGTCCTCGCGCTTCTCGTAGTTGTTCTTCACGAGCGCCGCGCGCTTGCGCATCAGCTCGTACGCCGTGCCGCTCTTGCCCTTCACCGCGATGTCAAGCTCCGGGCGCGAGAACTTGTTTATTTCCGATGTGAATTCGCCGATTTCCTTCCTGTGGGGAAGCACGGTCACGATGTCAAGCTCGGACAGTTTGTGCTGCAGCGGCTTGAGCTTTTCCTCCACGAGCACGAGCTCGGATTCGATTGCGCGGAGGTGCAGGTCATCGGGCTTTGCGCCGGCCTTGAGGAGGAAGTCGCGCTTGAAGGCAAGCTCGTTCTTCTTTCTCGTAAGCATGGTGTGGTCCACAAGCTCCTGGCTGGAGATTATCACAGTGCGGTCGTCCATGCGTGAACTTCTCTGGCAAGGTTTATATTTTGATATTTTTTTTGCCAACCCTGCGGCTGAGGGGCGGAAGATTTTGGAGAACGGGGGCGCAAAAAAGTAGGGTGTGGGAGGTGAATAACGGCGCCCCCATGAGTTCTCCAAAAATATGAAAGCGGCGGAAATGCCTGGCCGCCGCCACTCATTTTTCTGTCCGGATTTGCAAGAATCCGGAACGCTGGCGAACTTTGCCAAGTCCGCCATGGTCGCCTTGCTTCTGTTTTAGCAAGCGTGATTTGTGATTTGAGTGGAATCACCATGACTCCACTGCAGGACAACGCCTGTCGCCAGGCTTTGCCCCCTATTGCTGCTTCGGGCAGTACAATACCGCCCTGCCGACCTGCTTCTTGTCGAGCAGGCCCATGTCGAACATTCGCGAAAGGCGCGCGGAGGCGGCGTTCTTTCCCTTGTAGCCGAAGCGCCTGCGCACTTCCTCGGCGGACACGTGCCGCCTTTCCTTCACGAATGCCAGTATCCCCTCGTCCACGGACGGGAGGAGCAAATCTTCCCCGCGGGGCGCAGCGGTCGTTTGCTGCGCCGCCATTTGCGCACCCTCGAGGGCGTTCAAGCGCGATTCCATCTCGGAAAACTTCGTGTCAAGCCGCTCTATCAGCGTCTTGAGCAGCCGGTTCGTGTTTTCCCGCTCGTTTGCCGCAGTGTGCATGATTGCCGCGAGGACCACGGGGTCGCGCAGCTTCTGGATGTCGTTCTCAAGCGGGGAGAGCACTTCGTTCCGAAGCTCTTCGATTGCCTGCTTCCCCGAACCTTCGCCTACTCCCGCGGAGTTGCGCGAAGCGCCGTCACGGCGCCCTTCGCCGGCTCCGCCGATAGCTTTATAATTTTCTTCGCGTTTCATGTTCCCATCCGCTCGGAACCGATTGTTCCTTCCGTTGCTTGTCTTTTGTGACAGGCTCATGACAATGCTCTGCTGTTGTCATGACGTTATCATGATAACCTATATAAAGGAGTATGCTTCTCAGACGTTGGGAAGAGGCGCAAAAAATGACACACACTCCCTTTTTTTAAAACAGCAACAAGTGATAAAATGGCACTCACCCTCGCAGAAACCAGTGTGCTGATTGGCTCGGCGCTGCGCAACCACGACGTGCGCGCAATGAGGAAAATAAACAACAGGTGCGAGGAGGAGACCGCGCTGCGCTTCCAGCAGCCGACGTACAATTACGCGCTCATCACATACGTCCTCGCAAAAATACTTTCCAAGCCCCGCTATTTCAGGCAGGGGAGGGGAAAAGAGCTGGTGGCGACGGTGGACAGGCTGCTGCGCACATGCGAGGGGCTTGCGAAAACCGCGCAATACGACGCGCTCGTCCTTGCGCAGGGGAAGATTTTGTCTTCGATGGAGAAGCTGGACGACGAGGACAGGCGCTTCGTGAAGGGCATTCTGCAGAAGGCGAAGCTGAAAACGGCATCCACGCTTTACGCGCAGGGAATCTCGCTGGGGAACGCGTCGGAGATTGCCGGGGCGGACAAGCGCGAGCTGCTGCTTTACGCCGGGCAGACCATGATGTTCGACAGGCTGCACGAGAAGAAGGGCATGGAGCAGAGGATGAAGGAGCTGCGCGAGATATTCTCATGATTGCGGCGCGAGACCAGCATGATGCAGTCATGGCAGGAGCATGGTATGATGGCGAAAATGTCAGGGCAGTCAATTGTGTGCGATTCATCCGCGCTCATCTCGCTTACGGACTCGTGCTTCGTGCACGTCATATATTTCCTGAAGAAGAAATACAGCGGGCGCTTCATCATCCCGCCGTCGGTGGAGAAGGAGTGCGTGGAGCAGCCCATGCAGATAAGGAACTACGCGCTCCATGCAATACGCCTCAAGCGCGCGGTTGCAGAGGGCATGATAGACGTCGTTGCGGCAAAGGAGCAGCCCGATGCCGAAAGGCTCCGATTCGTCGCCAACAATATTTTCCACGCTGAGGGCACGCCCCTCCGCCTGCTCCATGCAGGCGAGGCGGACGTCGTCTCGCTTGCCCTGGGGCTCGGCGTTGACAATGTGCTCATGGATGAGCGGACGACGCGCATGCTTGTGGAGGACCCCGAGGCGCTGAGGCAGCACCTTGAGCACGAGCTGGGCAAGCAAATCGGCATAAACGAGGAAAACCTGTCGGCATTTTCGCGCGCAACGAGAAGGCTCCGGTTCTTCCGCTCCACGGAGCTTATCCTGCTCGCCTATGAGAAGGGGTATTTTGCCGACTATGGCGAGCTTGAGCGCGATGCTGTGGAGGCTTCGCTTTACAAGCTGAAGTACTCGGGCTGCGCGATAGGCTTTGAGGAAATCGGGGAATATTCGAGGAAGCACATCAGGGAATGATTGAAGCATGGGAGAATGATTGAAGAGGGGCACCGGGCGGGAATGCTGCGGGAAAGCATCTGAGTGGATAGGGTTGATATTTTGCCTGACGTGAGAAAACCGAAAATAGTGGCGGATGGCCGCGAGCCGGATTCCGTGTGCGACGCGCTTGAGGCGCAAGGCGCGGAAATCGAGATACGCCAGCTGGAGATAGGGGATTACATATTGTCGGACAGGCTGGTGGCGGAAAGGAAAACCCGCGCTGATTTCGAGGCGTCCATCATGGACGGCAGGCTGTTTTCGCAGGCGTCCGGCTTGTGCGCGGCGCTCCCGAGGGTGGTAATCATCGTGGAGGGGGATGCGCCGGACGAGGGCAGGCTGGCGCGCACGGCGCTTCTTGGCGCCTATTCCTCGCTCATAGCCGACTTTGGCTGCGCGCTTTTCTTCACCCGCTCGCCGTCAGCAACCGCGGAGATGCTTTATGCGCTTGCGCGCCATGAGCAATTCGCAAAGTCGCGCGCGGCGCCGGTTTACGCGAAAAGGAAGGCAAGGAGCGTTGCGGACCAGCAGCGCGCGGTGGTGGAGGCGCTGCCGAACGTCGGCCCCGCGCTTGCCGGGGCGCTCCTGCAGTATTTCGACACCGTGGAAAACGTGATGAGCGCGCCGGAGTCGGAGCTGCGCCAGGTGGGCAAAATCGGGGCGAAGAAATCCGCTGAGCTTCGGAAACTGCTTTCCACGCGCTACATGCCCGGGCGCGGGGATGGGGAGAAGGGCGGCGAAAACAGTGCATAATATAAACTTTTGATGCGTGAAAAGCGGGCGCTTCTAATTTATGGTTCCTGAAAAGGTGGTAAAATGGACGAAAAAGTAATCAAAATAGTGGCAGCGAAGCTGCGCCGCATCGGCGACCAGCCAATAAACGCGGAAAAGCTCACGGAGATACGCGAGGAAGTCTACAAGGCGACAAAGACCAACAAGTTCGCATCATTTTCAAACGTGAAGAAATGGGTGAAGGCTGCGCGCGGCTACATGAAGGCGCAGGAGAAGGCGTCCGCATCAAAGGCAAAGCCGGCGCCCAAGGGAAAGCCGGCAGACGCCAAAGGTGGCGCCCATTCGCCGCAGGCGAATAGGGCAGCAAAGGCGGCAAGCAAGCCCGTGAAGCGCGAGGAGGAATTCGTGGCGCCCGTTGTCCCGAGGAAGATAGAGGACAGCGTGAACTTCATAAAGGAGGAGAACGCCCCGGCCATGCCCGCGCAGGAAGTGATGCTCCCGAAGCCGACCATCGTGTTCGACAAGGTGTACCTGCAGTCCATAAAGTTCGAGATTGCGGGCATACGCCAGACAATGGAGCGCGTGAGCCGCCAGCTGGACAAGCTCGAGAAGGAGCTTACCAACCACGGCAACGACTAGTTTTCTTTTTTTTCCCTTGTTTTTTTTTCTTGTTCTTTTCTTTTTTTCAGCAGTCTTTCTCCCTGCCGGAAAAACCGTTTTTTCCATTAAGCACTACCCTTTATAATTAGTTGGCGCCAGATTTTGGCCGGTGATGGGGCATGGTGACGAAAGTAGACAACAAAGATACCGGCAGAAAACAATACGATGCGAATCCGAATCTTGGCACAACCGGAAAACTCACGCTAAAAAATCTTGAGCTTCTTACGGAAATGGCAGCAAGGAGGATGACAATGCTGGACGGCAATGCCGTCAAGAGAATAGCCAGTGCAATCGTTTCGGAGTTTGAGGCAAAGCCAAAGGGAGGCATGCCAGCCAGGAAAGGGGAAGAAATCGTTGAAGGCAAGGAAGTGGAAACTTCTTTTGAACGCAATTACGCTGCAAGAAACAAGATGAGCGCGGATGAATCGCTGATATGCGCAACTATGCAGACCATGCTTTACCTGGCAGACCACCAGAAGCAAAGAAGCCCCGTGCCGCTTGAAATGAGCGTGCATGAGGAAGGCACCAGGCTGTATGTGCGCGTCAGCCCGGCAGTGCCAACCGAATTCAATGGTATTTTGAAAAATGCGGCTCGCCTTGCAGGCGCAAAGATGGAGTTCGGCGGCGATTGCACTAAACTAGTCCTGCGCGAGTGAACGGGTGCTACTATCGCTGCTTTGGCTGTGAATCAGAAGATGAACGGCGGCGCATGCAGTTCGCTAGCCCTGTTTCTGCTAAAGCCAGGCTGGGAAAACAAGAAAGACCTGAAGAGGATATACTTCAGCTGGTGCGCTGATGAAATAGCGGGGATTGCAATAAAGGGAGCGGTTGCCAGGTTCAACAAGGAAAACAATGCAAGCGCAACTATATCCGTGCAGAAAGAGTTCCTCCCGGCCCGAAGATATAGGGCAAACCTTGACCTGGTTGAGATGATAGTGGAGACCGCCCTCCTGTCCGCCAAGCGCAATGGCGGCAACGGCACGGCGGAAGTGCGCGTGGCTGAAGAATGGGACGGGCTCCACATCACGATATCGGCAAATGTCCGGGAGGAAGAGCGCGATGCCCTGCTCAATGCGGGGGTGCTTGCCAAGGCAGAAGTGCAAATCGGCAAAACAGGCATGGATATCCGCATCGCGCAGTGCTGACTTGCAGCTCGTCGGCTATCCGGGCTTGGATGCCCATGCGTGCGCGCCCGGCAGCTACATCTTTTTAAAATCGGCGCGAGAAAAGGCGTCATGAAACATGGCATCCTATTTGTTCCGCTTTGCGCGCTTTTGCTTGCTGCACTTTTCGGATGCACGCTCCCGGGCGGGGCGCCATCCGCGCCGTCCAACTCCAGCGTGCTTCCGCAGGCGCCATCTGTTCCGGAAACGCCAACGCTGCCCGTCGTGCCGGACGTGCCCGTCGCATGGGGCAACCAGACGCCGTTCGTGCCGGCAGAGCCGGGGAATGCGAGCGTGACTGGAAACGAGAGCAATGAATCTTCCGAAAACCAGACAGCGGCGGGGGAAGAGCCAGCCGTGATTGGCAGGAACGCGTCGGACATGATTGGCGAGGGGGAATTTTCCATAAGGAAGACGCCGTTCGAGCCGCTGCACATCTATGTGATAAACGATTCCCAGGCGGACGCGATACTTGTGAGGAAAGGCACTTTCACCATGCTTGTTGACGCGGGGAATTTCCTGCCTGTGAGGAAGGTGCTGGACGAACTTTTCATTGACAGGATAAACGTGCTTGTCGCCACGCGCGACGACCCTGGCGCGGTCAACGGGATGGAAGACGTGGTTTATGGCTATGCAGTGGACGAGTTCTGGGACAACAATGTCACGCCGTCCTCCAAGGAATACAAGGCGGCGCTGGCGGCGGTTGCCGCAAAAGGGATAACCGTGAAGCACCCGCAGGAAGGGGACAACCTCACCGTGAACGGGCTTGACATCAGGATACTGAACCCGCAGAAGCAGAGGATGAACGGCAACCCGGATTCGGACGCGATAGTGATGCGGCTCGGCTCGGGCAAGTTCTGCGCCATGCTCCTCAACCCGACGGTGCAGGAGCGGGAAAACGCCCTGATTGGAAGGGGCCTGAAGACATCCTGCCCGGTCGCCACTTTCTTCAAGCACGGCGAGGGAAGGCCGGTGCCGTCCCTCCTTATCGAGGGCAACGCCGCGCTTCGCGATGTGATAATCTCCGTCGGCGAAAACAGCGACGGGCTGCCGTCCGGCACCACGCTTGCAAGGCTTGCGATAAAGGATTACGGCGTCTGGAGGACGGACAAAAACGGAACGGTTGACGTCTATGCGGACTGGGTGGGCAACTACATGGTGGCGCCGTATAACGCAACCGCTGCCAAATAGGAACAGATTTTTCTGGCGGCGGCAAGGAACCCCAGAGCCGCGCGCCTATGCCGTCTTGACTTTTGCCACCGACGCCATCGCCGTGAGCTGCACGCCCCGCCAAAAAGCACCAGACCTGGTTTTCATTTAGGCAGGGATAATAAAAAAGATTTAACTTCTTTAGCTTTTAGGAGTATTGGCGCTTCATCCATGTGTTTTTCGCAGGGCACTTCTCTTTTAAGCGCCCGCTCAAGCTGAATCCTACTTATAAAATATTTTATAGCTCGTTGACAAGATAATCGAAATTCGTCTTGGTAAGAATGCTTATTGGCTTTTGGCAACAATGCAAATTGGGATTTGGCTTCCAAAAAGTGTTCGTAAATTATATCTTCCCTGTATTGCCAAGCCGAAGTCCCAGCTGCAGAATTGATTCGCGACAGGTTTTCTTCGAGCCTCAGGATTGTGATTGAAATGCCTTGGCCGGCTGGTTTTGTTGGCTTCCCGTTTTTTTGTAAGTATGCCTCTTGCATCAATTCAAAGGGCACGAACCCGCGTTTGGAGATAGTGCTTGGCACTATACCTAGAACAATCTTTTGTTTCATTCCATCACAGTGTGAAATGTCTTTAGAAGTGTTTAAAAAATTACTTGTATGGTGAACGAGCAAAAGAAACGTTCACTTCTCCGATGTGAAAAAGACTTTTTCGCCCCGACCGTGCGCTATAGTGGGCATGCAACGCCCTGACTTTTTTCACCTACTAGCCATACGGTGCATTTTATGACCAGTCGTTTGGTGCCATTCCATGATGTTTTCCTCTCCAAAATATCGTTCTGCAATAAAACAGAAAGTCTTTTAAACTGTTCTGCCATAAAACAGAATATGGAGAAAACAGACGTGTTTGAGGAGTGGGGCACATATGCCAAAAAGAAGGCATTGCTTGCGCGCGACATCGATTTGGAGCAGCTTGAGCGCGGCTCCGGCTCGAAGATAATGGCAATCACCGGGATTCGGCGCGCTGGAAAATCAAGTGTGCTTATGCTTCTTGCCCAGAAGCTTGAGGCAGATGGCAAAAAAGTCGCATACGTGAATTTGGAGGACAGCCGGCTTTCAGGCGTTGGGACATTGGACGACATACTCAAATGGTTCGGGGAGGACGGCTTTTTGCTTTTGGACGAGGTAACAAGTGCGCATGATTGGGAGGGGTGGCTGGCAAGGGTGCACGAACTTTTGTCGGGCAGGCTGCGCCTCGTAGTGAGCTCTTCCCGGAAAGGGCTGGCATTGCCAAACAAGCCACTGCGCGGCAGAATTATCCAGATAGAGATGTTTCCGCTGTCATTCCGAGAGTTCCTATTCTTCAGGAAGGTGCTGGTGGAAAAGACGACGGTTGGGAGAGGAAGGCTGGAGAAGGCATTTCTTGAATACCTCAAATACGGCGGCTTCCCGGAAGTCGTGCTTGCAGGCGATGAAACCGACAAGGTGAGGATACTTGGCTCATACTTCAAGGACATTGTGGGATTGGACATTGCGGAGGTTTCGCATCAGGACCCAAGCAAGGTGGAAGCGTTTGGCAGATACGCCCTCCAGAGCACATACTTCTCGGCTTCCAAATGCCTGAATTTCTTCAAGACAGTCGGGCATAAGATAGGCAAGGAAAAGCTGCTTCAGCTTGAGAAATATTCAGAGGCAGGCTACCTGTTTTTCTTCACGCCAATTTTTTCGTACAATATAAAGGACAAGGCGCAGTATCCTCGCAAGGCTTACTGCGGCGACACCGGTTTTTACCATGCAATGGGCGACAAAGCGGGATTTGGCAGGCTTTACGAGAATGCGGCTTTTCTGGAGCTTAGGCGAAGGACGCAGGAAATCGCCTACTGGAAAAACAAGGATGGGCTCGAGACTGACTTTGTGCTGATGCGCGGAAGCGACACGGTGGAAGCACTGCAGGTCGTGTATGAGCTTGAAGATGCGGCTGTGAAAAAGCGCGAATTTGGCGGCATAACTGCGTGCGCCGATGAGCTTAAGCCGAAAAGGCTAATCATTCTGACAAAGGATAAAGCTGGTGAAGTGAAAGAAGGCGGGCACATGATACGCCTGGTTCCCTTGATGGATTGGCTGCTGGATGTTGGCGCGAATACTTTCAATGAAAAAGTTGCAGACAACTTTTTCAGCATTGGAATACAGAAATTCCAATACAAGAACAAAAAGGGCTACCTTTTGCCATAATAGATGGCGCGCAGGAAAGAGAGAACGGGCGGGTTCGAATATCAACCACTGAATTCAGTTCTCCGACGTGAAAAAGACTTTTTCGCCACGAGCCGCGCGCCTATGCCGTCTTGACTTTTGCCACCGACGCCATCGCCGTGAGCTGCACGCCCACTATCTTGCTGCCGTCCTCGGTGCGCGTCACGCCCAAGGCGATGTCGGAGCTTGAGAGCACGGTGTCGTTGTGCGTGACCACGATGAACTGCGTCTTCCCGGACAGCTGCTTTATCAGGTCGGCAAGCTTCTTGCTGTTCTCCTTGTCAAGCGCCGCGTCTGCCTCGTCGAGTATGTAGAACGGCGCGGCCTTGTGCATCTGGATGGCGAAGATGAACATGAGGGCGACCAGGGACTTTTCGCCTCCCGACATGGATTCGAGGTACTTGTCGCGGTTTTCCTCGCGCACCTTCACGTGCAGGCCGCCTTCGAACGGGGAGGAGGGCTTCTCGAGTATGAGCGCGGCCTCGCCGCCCTTGAAGGCAAAGCCGAAAAGTTTCCTGAAATTGTCGTTCACCGATGTGAATGTGGAGAGGAATATTGCGCGCTTCCTGGCGTCTATCTCATCCATCATGTGGAGCACCGCGTTCTTCTCGCCCGAAAGCGACTCCACGCGCGACTTCACGTCGTCAATCTCCTTCTTCTTCTGCTCGTAAAGCTCTGGGGCGCGCAGGTTCACGCTGCCAAGCGCCTCCATTTTCGCAGAGCTTGCGCGGGCAAGCTCCTCAAGCTCGGCCCTGCTGGCGTCTATCGTGGGGACGCCGGAATACTGGTCAAGCTCGGCCTTGATGTCCGAGAGCCTCTGCTCTATCACCTGGCGGTTGGCGTCAAGGGTGACCATTTCGCGGTTCTTCTTCTCTTCCTCGGACTTTATCTTGCCAAGCTGCGCCGCGACGTCCTTTATCTGCCCTTCAAGCTCGGCCAACTTTGCCATGAGCTTCTGCGACGCCGCGCTTATTTCGGAAAGGTGGGCCTCCTTTTCCTTGAGGGTTTTTTCAGACGCGGAAATTTGCCCGGTAAGGTCGGCGATGTCCTTTTTGCAGGAGGACAGCGATTTTGCGGCCTCTTCGGCTTCGGCCTTTTTCGCCGAAAGCTCGGAAGACAGCCGTTCCGCCTCCTCGTTCCTGGCGGACAGCTGCGCCTCGAGCGAGGAGCGCTGGGACAGGAGGGATTGCAGCTTTTTCTGCGCCTCGGAGTCCGCCTTCCTGGCGGTTTCCTCGGCAGATGCCTGCTTTTCCTTTTCACGCGTGTGCTGCGACATTGATTGCTCGAGCTTGGATGAAATTTCGGCTGCGCGCTTTTTTATGCCGGCGATTTCCTGTTCGGATTCCTTGATTGCATCCTCTATCTCTGCCATCGCCTCGCGCGCCTTCTTCGCGCCCTCGAGCCTGGCCTTCATGCTTTCCATCTCGATTTCCATGCCGCGGAGCGCGACTTCGGCGTCCGCCTTTTCCTTCCTCTTCGCGGACATTTCCTCGCGGATGGCATAGAGGCTTGAATATATTTCCTTGCGCTCGGCCTCGATTGAGGATGCTTCGGCCTCGAGCTTGTCAAGCGCGCCTTTTGAGAGAAGCGAGCCCCTTTGCGCGCCGCCCGTGATGATTCCCGAGCGCTCAAGCAGCTCGCCCTCCACGGTGACCATGCGCGCCTTGCCCACGCCGGCCTTCTTGGCGTTCTGCACGGTGTCGAAAAGGAGCGTTTCCGAGAACGCGTATTCCATTGCCTTCTTGTAAACTGCGTCGTATTTCACGAATTCTATCAGCGAGCCCAGGCAGCCGCCTGCCTTTTGGGCGGAAGCTGCGGCGCCGGAGTCCTCGCGCCTTGGCGGCATGTCGAGCGGGATGAACGTGCACCTGCCGGATTTCTGGGACTTGAGCTTTTCAATCGCCTTTATCGCGGTGTCGGTGTCGTCCACCACCACGTAGTTAAGGCGCTGGCCTGCCGCGGCCTCGATGGCGGTCGTGTATTTGGAATCGCAGGAAACAAGGGATGAGACCGTGCCGAATATGCCGCGCATGCCGTTTGCCTTCATTTCCTCGACTGCGCGGAGCGCAAGGCTTCCTGCCGAGGGGGAGATGTTTGCGCGCAGCGTTGCCGCCCTTTCCTTTGTGGAAAGCAGCTTCTTGTCAAGGTCCGGGAGCTGCCTGTTCAGCTGCTTTTCCTGCTCGAAGAGCGCGTCCAGCGCCTTCTGGTGCGAGAGCACCTCCTTCTCGAGCACGCCGCGCTCGCCCTCCTGCTTTGCCCCGGAGTCGCTGCCAAGCACGGATGCAAGCCTCTGTAGCTCGCTCCGCCTGCCCCCAAGCGACTTTTCCTTTTCGGACACTGCGGTCTCGACAGACGCGCGCTGTTCCTTGAGGGACATTATCTCGGATGTGAGGAACTCGAGCCTCTTCGCTATTTCCTGCGAGGCGGCGCTGGATTGGACGCCGGATTTTTTCTCAAGCTCGGAAATCTGCTGCCCGAGCTTTTCAAGCTGGGAGGAGATTTCCTTCGCCTTTGCCTCGGAATCCTTTTGCGCCTTTTTTATGGACGTTAGCTGCGAGTCGGATGATTTCTGCACGCCTTCGAGCTTGGCCGCCTCCTTCCTGCGCTCGGAAAGCGTGGCGTTGCCGCTCCCTATGGACACCTTGATTTCCTGTATCTCGGCAAGCGCGGCCTCGCGGGAGGCGGAAGAGCCGATTTTTTCCATGATGGGCTTTTTCGCGGCCTCAAGCTCCGAGATGCGCCCGGACAGCACGGACGACTGCTTTGCGATTTCCTCGAGCGCCTCCTTTGCCGCGGCGTGCTTTTGCACCGCGTCGGTGAAGTTCTTGTTGAGCTTGGCGTGCTCGGCGTTCGCCATGGACGCCTTTGCGCGCTTGAAATTCGTCTGCGAGTCGGTGTAGGCGAGCGCGTCGTTCTTCTCGCGCTCGAGTATGGAGAGGTTTGCCTCGCGCTCGCCGAGCACGATTTGGGCCTCGGTGATTTTCTGCTCCACGGTGGAAAGCTCGCCCAGCGCCTCGGCCTTTTTCTGGTCGAACTCGGCAATCCCGGCAGTGCCGTCTATTATCTGGCGGCGCTCCTTTGCGTTCATCTCCACGATTTTTTGGACCTGGCCCTGCGCGATGATGTTGTGGCTGCCCGCCTCCATGCCGTACTGGCGGAGCTCCTCCATCACGAGCGTGCGCGTGGAGCGCTTGCCGTTTATCCTGTAAAGGGTCTTGCCTTCGGAGTTTATCGCGCGCTTTATCTCGAACTGGCGCTCGCCGTCTATGAATAGCGTCACTTCCGCGAATTTGCAGGACGTGTTGACAAGCTCGGAGACCTTCTTTGCGCGCAGCGCCTTGAGGCTGCCCTCGCCAAGCGCGAAGCGTATGCCGTCGGTGACGTTGCTTTTGCCGCTGCCGTTGGGGCCTGCGAGGCAGACATAGCCGTTGACAAAGCTCGCCTCAGCACGCCGAAATGACTTGAAGCCCCTGAATTTCAAGCCCTTTATGTAAACCATTGATTGTCCCTCGCTGGTCGCTAAGGGGAAATTGGGCGCTAAATATTAAAAAGGCGAAGCAGAAGGGCATTTCCAACGTCTGAAGCACCGGCACGGAGGCTTGAGAGCGTTTATAAATGCGACCATCATAAGTTGACAATGTTGGATTGAGTGGAAGGCGGGACGAGATGGAATTACAATACGGAGATAAAAAGTCTGTTTTGGAGATATTAGAAAATACTCCTACGGCAAAGCTTGATTTGCAATCAAAGGGACACAATTTGTTTTCTGACTGGTCAAACCTGCTGATCGACGGAGATAATCTGAGTGCCCTTAAGGCGCTCTACCTTGACCGAGATATGAGGGGCAAGATTCGGCTTATATACATAGACCCGCCGTTTGCGACGGAGAGGGAATTCTCAGACAGGGAAAACAATCATGCATATTCAGATGCATTAAACGGACACGAATATGTTGAATTCCTGAGGCAGCGCCTTGTTTTCCTGAAAGAATTGCTCTCACCAGACGGAAGCATCTATGTGCATCTTGATCAGAAAAAAGGGCATTACATCAAGATCATCCTGGATGAGATTTTCGGTGAATTTAATTTTGTGAATGAGATAACCCGCATCAAATGTAATCCCAAGAATTTTGACAGGAAAGCGTATGGAAACATGAAAGATACGATATATTTTTACTCAAACAATCCAAATTCGCAGATTGACCTGACATGCTGGAATGAACTGAGGATAAGCCTCGAACAGAAAGAGATAACTGGAAGATTTAATCGGCTTGATAAAACGGGGAGAAGATATACGACGACTCCGTTGCATGCTCCAGGAGAAACCATCAATGGAGCCACAGGGCAGCCATGGAAAAACATGCTTCCCCCGAAAGGAAGGCATTGGCGATACCCACCTCAGGAATTGACCCGCCTGGACAACGTCGGCTTGGTTGAATGGTCAAAGACCGGCAATCCTAGGAAAATAATATATGCCGATGAGGGGACGGGAAAGAAGATACAGGATATATGGGAATTCAAGGATGCTGGAGCACAAAATGCGTCGTATCCGACTGAAAAAAACATTGAGATGCTTAAACGGATAATCCAGGTCTCATCAAACAAGGGAGATATCGTACTTGATTGTTTTGCAGGCTCAGGAACCACGTTGGTTGCCGCAGAAATGCTAGGACGAAGATGGATCGGGATTGACAATTCGCCCATGGCCATCAGGATTATCCGAAACAGGTTGGATAATACTGCTGACTGCGCTCCATACAGATTTCTTAAGGCAACAATAGACGACGCAGCATCCAAATTAAAACTTTCCAACAAAGTCCTTCAGGAGTAAGGCGGACATGATATCTTTGTTGCTTTTAGCGATTTTGCCGTGAAGCCCTTTTAATGAAGAAAGCCAGACGTATCCATCAATTAGGGCAATTCGAGTGGCATCTCCGCTGCTGCGGGTTATGAATGTGGACGCATCATCAAATCCGCGATCCTGCTCGCCGCCGGGAGTGGTGAGAAATTTTGCCTCACCCACGATATAATCTCTGTTTTTCTTCAAAACCAAATCTATTCCCTTTTTTATACGGCAGTGCAGATGCTTTTTTGCAAATGCTCCGAGAATCTTATCTGAACCGTCCAATATCACTACACCACGTTTAGAAGCAAGCATTCCCTCTGAATTGACAGGAGTATACCCCAGTGTCAACGTCCATTTCCTGAATGACTGCCCGAGCTGGCGGTTGGTTTCTTTTGGGCGTTGGGCTTCGAGAATCATCTTGTCAAAACCAAGGCTGTAAAGCCGTTCGCCTATTCTTTGGATTGTTATCGGGTTTTCGTCAACAGCAGACGGTTTTTTTCTTAGGAATCCTATATAGGAATCTTTTACCGGAAATACTTCGGAATTCCTGATAAGAAGGCGAATAAGATTCTTTGTGTCACTTCCTTCAAAAGCACTTTTTATTTCTCCAGTGACGCCTTCCGAAAGAGGTCTTTCCGGGTTTACATTCATTGAATAGATTGCAGAAAGATTGTCGAGATAGCCAGGGGCGTTGGCAACCTTTATGCTTTTTTTAATCCATTCGTTCATTCGATATTCACCTGAAAGTTAATTTTTCTGGACGACTGCGGAAACCCTGCCTGAGGTGAAGTATGGGCCGCTGCAGGGCGAATTCCTGCAGTTGAAGTAGGAAAGCTCCACGTAAATTGTCTTGAAGTCGTTCACCGATGGCCGCGGGCTGTCTGGGAATATTTGCGTGACATTCATTTTCGCGCCTGACGCGAGGGTGCCGGCTGGCGCACCTACGGAATAAACCCGCCTGCCAATCGCGCCTATCCCGGTTGTGGTGTAGTTTATGCTTGAGATGTTTATCGGGAAGCCAAGCCCGTTCGTGAGGCTGAATTTGAGCACCGTCTCCCCGTCGCCGGAGTAAAGCACGTAGGGGGAGCACGGCAGGTCCGGCTGGAACACGCACTCCTGCGAGGCAAAGCTGTTTGCTGAAAAGGCGCCGGAGGAGAGGAGGTAGGCAACCGCTATGACAAGCACGAGAAGCGCCCAGCCGTAAGTTACCAGGTATTCCATGGCAGCCTGGGCTTTCAGGCCGCCAGCAGCCGATGCATGCCTTGGCTCAAGGGCAGCTTGCCCTTTTGTTTCATTCGTTGCCATGGGGATTCCTTCTCGGCTAGGATATAAAAATGTGCCTTTGCGGCGCATTTTTAGGCAGGCAGTCACTGCCCGCACGCGCGCTGCAGCGCTGCGAAGTGCATGTCGGACATGCCGATGTGGTAGTAATGCTTCTCGCCCATCATGTCGAAAACGTCCATTTCCACGCCGACCTTGCCAAGCGCCATGTCCACGGACTTGCCAAGAATCTTGACGTGCGTGTAGGGCGCGCGCACGCTGTTGCCCTCGGAGCGGACGATTATGCCGCTTTCGCAGATTATGATTTCGCCTGACTCGTCAAGCCCGTTCTTGTAAATCGGGATTTTGCCTTTTATGGTGCCGAACGTCTCGTCCTTCATTTCCTTTGCCATGCAATCGCCTCTCTGCCGCTTTATCGCGGGATGGATTTATGAGCATTGCGCCGTTGCGCCGCCCTTCCCAGCCGCATCCCCACTGCGGCGGGCGGCCATGTTATGCCTGCATGCCCGCAAGCGTAGCCTGCACGCCGGGCTTTGCCTCGCCTTTCTCAATTGCGCTTATGCCGATGCTGCGGAGATAATGCGCAGCCGTCCCGGGGTTGCTGTTCGCGCACACCACCGTCTTGGCGCCCGACTCGTATATGTACCGCATGGTGTCGGCGAAATCCGCGTGGTCCGAGAGCGGGAATGCCTCGTCCACCGGGAAGCGGCTGTTCGCCGCCCAGCCCGTGGCCACCGCCGTCTTCACGCTCTTGCCGCTTTGCGCCGCGATGCGCGCGCCTGCCGTGAAGTTCACTTCCGGCGGGGGCAGTATGAGCACGTTCGCGCGCTTCGCCTCCTCGCCCCCCGCCTCTACGTAGTCGAGGCGCATCCCGCACTTTTCATAGGCCGCGCACATTTTCGCCGCGCGGGGGCCCACCACCGGCGCAGTGCCGCATTCCCTGTTGAAAAACGAGACCAGCTCCTGCGCCTTGCCCGTGGAATAGGCGCCGAACACCAGGAGGGAACCGCTGTTTGCCTTGACGAACTTTTCCATCCTTGCAAGCACGTCGTAGCGCTTGGGGAAGCGCATCTGCGGCAGGCAGTAGGTGGAATCTATCATCAGCGTGTCGCACTTCAGTATTTCCGCCGCGCGCGCGGTGTAGGAATCGTGGAGCGAAAAGTCGCCGGTGTAGGCGAACGTGCCGCCGTCGAATTCGGCGAAGAGCTGGCGCGCGCCCAGCATGTGCCCCGCGTGGTGGAGGGTTATCCCGCCGGGCTTGTGCAAGGCATGCTCCTTCCCCATCAGCGTGAATGTCTCGCGCGAGGCAAGCACCTGCCGCTTTTTGCTGAACGCCTCGGTGTGGTCCGAGTGCGCGTGGCTGACGAAGCAAAGCTCGCCTTTCGCGTCGTCAAGGGATATTTTCAGCCCGCCCGCCGTGAGCATTCCTGATTTGAAATCGTACATCTGATCGCACAGGAAAAACGGATGGAAAAGTTAAAAGCGTGCCCTTTATCCCGTCAGCGCGGATATTGATGGCGCATTGTTGTTTATTCCAATCTTATATATTTATATAAGATTCGTGCATATATCTTTCCATGGACCTGCCGCTTGAGAAAAGGCTGAGGAAACGCCTCCACGTTGATGTCGGGAGGCTGCAGGACGAGGTGATGGAGGCAGCCTATGCGCTGGACGGCGGGCTTGTTTTCCATGGCGGCACGGCCATCTGGCGCTGCTTCTCGGGAAACCGCTTCTCGGAGGATTTGGACCTTTATTGCGCGCGGGAAAGCCGCATAGCAGAGGGGCTGGAAAGCGAGCTTGCCTCGCGCAGCCTTGTGCTGGCAAAATTGAAAAAGACAGGGAACCTGATATTCGCAAAGGTGTCTGACGGCAGGGCGGAGGTAAGGCTTGAGCTGAACCTGGCTGCCAGGAAGAAAGGCAATGCAATGCGGTACGAGAGGATGAACGGCTCCGGCATGGATGTCCTATGCCTGTCCGCGGAAGAGCTTATCATTGAGAAGACGGAAGCCTACAAAAACCGAAGGTTTGTCCGTGACCTGTATGACGTATATCATTTGAGCGGCCTGGCAGCCGGCAGTGCGGCAACAGGGAAAGCCATCGCGTCATTGCTCCGGGACTTCAAGCCGCCCGTGGACGAAAAGAACCTTTCGGTCATCGTTTATTCCGGCGCAATCCCAAGCACAGGGCAGATGCTGCTTGCGCTTCGGAGGCGGCTCCAATGACCTTCACATCGGAACTTTGCAAGCGGTTTGAAAAGGAACCGTCGTTCACTTCCCGCGACATCCGCGTCTTTTTTGCGGGCAGGAAGCTGTCGCAAGGCTACCAGGACCTAATGGTGCACAAGCTCATGGCGGATGGCAGGCTTTTCAGGATAAGCCGGGGCGCTTACACTTTCAGGGAGGAGATGCAGGTCGTGGGGTTTGCTTTCCAGCCATTTTACTATGGCTTGCAGGATGCCTTGTCCCTCCGCGATTTATGGGAGCAGGAAACCACGCCGGTAGTAATCACCCCCCGCCGGGCAAGGGAGGGGCTGCGGTCATTCCTTGGCGGCAATTACACGATAAAAAAGATATCGCGCAGCATGTTTTTCGGCTTCGAGCCGCTCAAATACGAGGACATGTGGGTGCCTGTTTCCGACCCGGAAAAAACGCTTATTGACATGGTGCATTTCAGGCAGCCGCTCACCCCCGGGCTTTTGCGCGACCTGAACGCCAAAATAAGGAGGGGCGTGCTTCGCGATTACCTGAAGCGTGTGCGCCCCGCGCTTGCAAAAAAAGTGCGCGCCGTTTTTCCGCCTCTTTGATGGGTTGGCCGGGCTAATGGATTGGTGGCCGCTGATGCGGTGCCAGCCCCGGCTGGAAAGCCTTTACAGCCTGCCCGAAAGCGCGTCCCTTTCTGGCGCAAGCCCTACACTACAGCACGCCGAAATACCTTTCCTTCTCCCAGGGCGTGACCTGCGTGCGGTAGCCGTTCCAGTCGTCCTTCTGCACCTTCAGGAGCATGGATGTTACGTGCTCGCCGATTGCGCGGCGGACCACCGCGTCTTTCTCAAGCTCGCGGCTGGCCTCCTCGAGCGAGGCGGGAAGCGTGCCGATGCCCAACAGCTTCCTCTTGTCCTCCTCGAAGCCGTACACGCGCTCCTCCACCGGCTTCGGCGGGGCTAGCTTCCGCTCAATGCCGTCCAGCCCCGCGGCAAGCATTGCGGCAAATGCGAGGTAGGGGTTGCAGGATGGGTCTGGGAAGCGGCACTCTATGCGCGCGCCCTTCCCGCTGCTGCCCAATGCGCGGGGTATCCTGATGAGCGCGGAGCGGTTTATCCTGCCCCAGCAGATGTAGACCGGCGCCTCGTAGCCGGGCACCAGCCGCTTGTACGAGTTCACGGACGGGTTGGTGATTGCCGCGAGCCCGCGGGCGTGCTCCATTATGCCCGCTATGAAATGGTGCGCAGTCGCGGAAAGCTGGTACGGGTCGGAAGCGTCGTAGAAGGCGTTGGCGCCGTCCTTCCAGAGCGACTGGTGCACGTGCATCCCAGACCCGTTTATCCCGAACACGGGCTTGGGCATGAAGGATGCGTAGAGCCCGTATTTCTTGCTAAGCGTTTTCACAGTCGTCTTGTAGGTCAGCACGGAGTCCGCGATGGAGAGCGCGTCGCCGTAGAAAAAGCCTATCTCGTGCTGCCCCTGCGCCACCTCGTGGTGGGAGCGCTCGATTTTCAGGCCCATCCTCTCGAGCGCGGGCACGATTTCCTGGCGAAGGTCGAATGCCTCGTCGCGGGTGGGGAGGTCGAAGTAGCCCGCATGGTCGTGTATCTGGACGGCCTCGGGCCCGCCGTTGCCGTTCATCCCCTTGAAGAGGAAGAACTCAAGCTCGGGGCCCACCTTGTAGTCAAAGCCCATTTTTTTTGCGCGCGCAAGCTGGCTCCGGAGCACGCTTCGCGGGTCGCCCACGAACGGCGTTTTCTCGTCAACGTAAACATCGCAGATGAGGCGCGCGGTCTTGCCCCCGGTCCACGGGAGCACCGCCCAAGTCGTCGTGTCGGGCACCAGGAACATGTCGGATTCCGCAATCCTGGAAAATCCTTCCACGGAAGAGCCGTCGAACCACGTGCCGGTCTCAAGCACGTCCTCAAGGCGCCCCACGGTCACCTCGCACATCTTGGGCATGCCAAGTATGTCCACGAACTCAAGGTCCACGAAATGGACCCCCTTTTCCTTCGCGTCCGAGATTATCCTGTCCTTTTCCTCGCGTGTTATGTCGCCAAGCATACTATGCACCCTCCATAGGTGCGATGGTGGGTGGCAGGGCATATATATACTTCTCGGAGGATTTTCGCTTCGGATAATCAAAGAGTTTTTAAAAGCTTTGAGCAAATGTACAGATATAATGCCAAGAAATAGCCAAAAGGTGGACAAATGTTGGACAAAACAGACGAGGAGATATTGCACGAGCTGCTGAGGAACTGCCGCGGCTCGTACCGCGAAATCGCCTCGCGGCTGAAGCTGCACCCCACCACCCTGATTTCGCGCATGCAGAAGCTTGAGAAAACGCGCGTGATAATGGGCTATGGCGCCAACGTGGATTTTGGGAAGCTTGGGTACGAGTTCATGGGCATGGTGCAGATAAAGATAGCGAAGGGGAAGCTGCTGGAGGCGCAGGAGAAAATCAGCCGCCTGCGCGGCGTGGTGGCCGTCTACGACGTGACCGGGGAGTATGACAGCGTGGCGATAATCGCGGCGAAAAACCGCGACTCGTTCTCGCACACGATAAAGTCGTTCCTCGCAATCCCCTACATCGAGCACACCAACACGCAGGTCATCCTCAAGACGGTGAAGGAGGCGTGGCAGTTCGAGGCGGTGTGAAGGGAGAAAGGGGAGGAAAGAAGAAAAAGGAAAAAATGGGAAAAGAAAAAAAGGGCGGCCTTAGACCGTTGGCTGACCCGGCCATAGCTCGTATTTCGGCATTTCCGTTTTCACGCCCATCCACGGCCAGCTTTTCTCCGCGTTGCGCTTCTCGATGACAGCCTTCACGTTCTTAGCAGACTCGGCGAATTGTGGATTTTCCTCGGCGCGCGCGTTGAAAAACGCCCTGAAGGCGGCAAGGTCCGAAACGCCCTTGCCGTTTGGCGCAGGCGCGGCATCTTTCCCGGTTTTTCTGTTGACTTCCTTTACAGCAGATACAGCATATACTTCAGCCATATGAACACCTCGATTATTTTGTTTTTTTTTTTTGCAGGCCATTGCAGGGCGGATAACGCCAAAGCTAATGGTTTTTTCAGGAGGCGCCTGCACTTGCCAAGCCACAGGAGCCAAGAATCAGCCGATAATAAGAATAAGGCCAAGGATTATGCTAACCGGAAGCGAAACGCGCGATGTGCGATTTCCATTTTCCATCAGCTGCACCCTGCAAATCCTTTCTTCTGGGAAGTGTTTAAAAACGCTTCATCTTGAGGTTGCGCGCACCAATTCCGAGCGGGCCTGCTCGACCTGCATGCGCGCGACGTCCTGCTTCTTGCGGAAGTTGGGCAGGAGCGAGTTTGAGAAGCGTATGGGCGAAAGCTCGTCGTAAATGCCGCTCATGAGCTCGAAGTAGCGCGCGGCCTGGCCCTTGTCGCCGCGCTTGAGGCACTCGAGCATTTCCCGCCGAAGCTCCCCGACAAGGTCGCAAAGCCCGAGCAGGTATGGCTCGAACGGCATGCCAAGCCCCTTCCAGCCCGGAAGCGGCTTTTGCTCGACAGCGGCGAGGAGAAGGGTGGCTTCGGCGATTTCCTGGTAGGGCTGCTCGAGAAGGTACTCGAACTGCTTTGTCTTCGAGAACGGGGAGATTTTCCTGCGCGCCGCCGCGATTTCCGCCTTTGCCGGCTTCATCTCGCCCGCGTGGAGCATCTTTATCCCGTTTGCGCAGTGGCGCACTATCTCGCGCGTGCTGCCAAGTATCCTGTCCTGCTCGCGCTCCCGCCGGGAAAGCTCGGAGACGATGAGCGAAATTTCCGCGCTTATCCTTGTTTTTGCCATGCGGGGAATGGGGGAAATGGGATTTAAAAATCCCTAAGGAGAAGATAAGCCCATGGACACGGTCGTACTTTCCCTTGGCGGCTCGCTGGTGAACCCGGGCACGCCTGACTCGCAATACGTCGCTTCGCTTGCCCGCCTGCTTCGCGGCATGAAATACAGGTTCGGCATAGTCGTTGGCGGGGGGAAGCTCGCGCGCAACTGGGCGGACGCGGCGCGCGGGAAGGGCGGCAACGAGTTCGAGGCGGACGAGGCGGCAATCAAGGCGACCAAGAAGAACGCGCAGTTCGTGATTGACGCGATAAAGAAGGACGTGAACGCGAAGGTGTGCGAAAGCTTTGACGAAGCGCGCAAGCAGGCGCCAAAGCACAAATTCACGGTGATGGGAGGCACAATCCCGGGCATAACCACCGACTCCGACGCCGTGCTCCTGGCCGAGTGCCTGGGTGCCAAGCGCGTCCTCAACCTGTCCAACATCGACGGCATTTATTCTGACAACCCTGTGAGGAACCACAATGCGAAGAAATTCAGCAGGATGGATTACGCGCAGCTGATTGACCTTGCGGGAAAGAACGACATGAGGACGGCGGGCACGCATTTCGTGTTCGATTTCCTCGCCTGCAAGCTCATTGCGCGCTCCAAAATCGAGGCGCACTTCGTGCACGGCAAGAACCTTCTTGACGTGAGGAAAGCGGTTGACGGCAAGCCGCATGGCGGAACGGTTGTCAATGACTTCGGGCCGAAGCCCGTGGCCCGCAACCAGGATGCCCAGGGCGAAGGCTACAAGCCACGGGTGCGCTCTTCCGCGCACCAGAAGCCATTGGTGAAATGATGCTGAAATTCAAGGAGCGCACGGATTCGTGGAACAGCATGATGCTGTCGCCGGGCAAGACCTCGGAAGAGCATGCAAAGAAGAAGGAGCTTGGCTTTTCGGACGGGCTGAAGAATTTCTGCACCCCCATTTTGGCAATTTACCTGCCGCTTGCCCTTCTCGTGCTTGCGCTCTCGGGGAATTTCAGCACGGATTATCTTGCGGCGCTGCTCCTCAGCCTGGCTGCGACTGCGCTGGGCATAATCGCGGTGTCGTTCGCCTTCACATTCATGGCGCACGGGATGGCGAAGCTCCTTGGCGGGAAGGCGGCGGTTGGAAGGCTGTATTACATGGTGAGCCTTGCCGCCGCGCCCACGTTCATATTCACCATCGTGATAAACATTGCCGTCATCCTGCTCAAGTCGATAATAGAGCTGCTGTTCTTTTCGCTTGCCGCTGCAAGCGTGCTGCAGCTTGCAGGTGATGCCGTCGCAGTTGCGGTGACGGTTTATGGCTTTTACCTGCTCACGCTCTCAATTGGCGCGCTCTACAAGTTCGGAATGAAGAAGGCGGTTGCAGCCTGGCTCGTGCCCACGATAGCGCTGCTCGCGGTTGGCGCGCTGCTGTTTTCCACCGTGCTCCTTGGCGTGCTGAAGTTCCTGATAAAGGCGCTGTGAAGCGCGGCTTGCACACGAATTCGACCGAAGGCGCAAGCAGCAGGGTATCGCCCAACTGGCAATGAAAAGTTGGCAGGCAGCTATCACCTCACTTCGCCATTATTTATAAATTGTTACCTGTAGCATGAAACATAGTGATGAAATGCCAGTTAGAACCGGACATATCCCTGCAAAACAGATTTTGAATGAAAAATTCGGGGGCGCCGCATTTGTAAGCAGGCTGCCTATGATGGACAGGTATTTTGCACTTGCAAGCACAGCATATGAATCCGGCAGGGAAAAGGCAGCTTTCAAAATGGGGGTTTATGCTGCGGCAGAATGCTTTTTGGAGGGCTATCCTCCGTTTGGTTTTCTTCAGAGTTACGGGCTAACAACCAGCGAAAGCCGCCTGGCAAGGGCGCTTGCTGCCCAGGTTTGCGTGGCTACAGGGAATTCTGAAAAAAAGCAAAAAATCCTGGATCAGCGCAGCCTGTCTGAAAACGAAATTATAGACCTTATAATCCCCCATAAATTCGCATACTCGTTCATCAAGCGAAGGGCGCGAGAGGAGACGCACGAACCTGAACGGAAAAAAGCATTTGGCGCCCTTTTGGAAAATGGCACCGTGCAGGAAAAAACCTATTGCCGCAATGTAGAAAGGGCACGCTATAGCAATAGCTTGATGGATGCAGTCATCATGCCGCCAGAGCGCGAAAATTGAATGGGGCTATTCTTTTCCCAGAGCCCGCTTCACTTCCCCTCTTTCTCAAGCTTGCACTGCCGCACCACTATCCCGGCCTCGTGCAGAAGCGACATGGGCACGTCGGACATGGGATAGTCGGCGTTGTACACGACTTCCTTGATGCCGGAATTTATGATGAGCTTGGTGCAGAAAAGGCAGGGCGAGAACGTTGTGTAGATTGTCGCGTCCTTTATGGAAATGCCATGGTAGGATGCCTGCACGATTGCATTCTCCTCGCCGTGCGAGCACACGCACTCGTCGAGCTTGGTGCCGCTGTCTGCGAAGGAGTTGCAGCGCGGGCAGCCGCCCTCGTCGCAGTTCCTGATGCCGCGCGGCGTGCCGTTGTAGCCTGTCGATATGATGCGCTTGTCCTTCACTATCACCGCGGCGACGTGGCGCTTGATGCAGTTGCTCCTTGTCGCGACCACGCGCGCTATGCCCATGAAATATGCGTCCCAGCCGGGCCGCTTGGACTTGAAGTCCGCGGAGATGCCGGCAAGCAGGTCGTCCACCACGGAATAAAGCTCGCGGAAGACGCTGTCGTTATCCAGCTTCTTGGTGGCAAGCGCGAACACTTCGGAAAGCGACTGGCCGAACTCGTCCTTGCTTGCCATTTCCGCCTTGTCAATCACCTGGAATGCCTCGAATGAGCGCGGGTCGCCCTCGCGCTTGCGCGCGCGCATGCGCTCGAAGCGCAGCTTGGTGGACGCCGTGACATAGACAAGCGTTGTCTTGCCCGTGGCGAGGAGCGCCTTCGCTTCCGCCGGGTTCCTGATGGAGTCCACCACGTAGTTCCTGTCGGGCAGCAGCTTTGCAATCGTCCTCTTGGCGAGCACGTCGGCGCCGAAGTTGCGGCGGAGCTCGTTGCCCTTTGCTATGAGCGCCTCGCGCGTGATTTCCTTGCCCTCGTTGGCAAGCTCCTCGCGGATGGCGTCTGACAGCGAATAGTAGTAGAAGCCCTTCTGCACCAGGTAGTCGGCAACCGTGCCCTTCCCCGCGCAGTTCTCGCCAGTAAGACCTATTATCAATGCCATGAGAACGACCTCCCGCGAAGAAAGTGCCGGAAAAGGGTTATAATAATACCATGGGGCGCAGCCGGCAGGCGCAGGCCGGAACGGCCAGCCATTGCAAACGCACTTTGCAATATTTGGCACGAAGCGCTAAACCATTATCCCGAGCAGCCGCTTCATGTCCATAACGTTCACGACGGGCTTGCCGTATGCCTCGCGGTCGTCGGAGATGCGCGGGCAGGCGGTGTTTATGTAGGCGTCGAACTTCAGGAAGTTCGCAAGCGCGACGGGCGAGAATTCGTTTGCCGCCAGGATTTCCGCGCGCCTGCCTTTCCTTTCAAGCAGCTTTTTCGCGAGCTTTGCGCCCGCGAGGTTCATCTGCCCCGGCTTTGTGGAGAGGAGGATGCCGAATGCCTTTGCCTCCGACGCCGCAAGGAGCGCGCCGTTCCTGCGCTTTTCCTGGCGCACTATTTCATCGGTTATCCAGTAGGCGTCGCAGAGGTGCGGGTCGGCGCAAAGCACAGGTTTTCCCGACGGGATGCCGGTGGGGTGGAACTTGCCGCCGCCGAAGTAGACGATGGCATCCGCGCCGCGCGCGGCGCCCGAGTAGGCAGCAGTGCCGTCGCAGCCAAGCACCTGCCCTGCGTGGCGCACATGCGCGCCGCCTTTCCCGGATGCAACGGCGAAGCCCTTTTCCTGCAGGAACGCGCCCGCTTTCTCCGCGTTCTTCAGGTGCTGCACGGGAAAGACGAGCGAAAGCTTTTTCGCGCGCGCCTCGCGAAGGAGCGAGGCCGCCTTTTGGAGCATTTTTTTTGTTGCCTTCCAGTCAAGCTCCGAGTAGTAGGGAACGTATTCCACCTTCAGGCCCTGCGCGCGCAATTTCATGAACTCCGCATGCCCGAAATGGATGAGCTTTTTCGCGCCGATGTGGCACGCCTCGTCAAGCGCAAGGTCGCACGCGCCATAGCATGCAGACGCCGAAAGAAAGACTTCGTTTCCCTGCGCGGTGAGGCGCGCCGCGTGCGCCATCGCCTCTTGCTTGAGGCCTTCGGGAAACTGGAGGAGAATGCGCATTTGCTTTACCTTCCTTCCTGCCGGCTCACTTCGCTTTTGCCATCTTATTCGTATTCCATCCGAACCCAGGCAAAGCGCTCACCGCTTTGTTATGTTCATCATCTTTATGGTGAACACAAGCGTCTGGCCGGCAAGCTCGTGGTTGAAGTCCACTGTCACGGTGGTGCTGTTGAGCGCGGTCACCCGGCCCGATGCGCCGTTCTGCGCGTAGAGGAGCGAGCCTACCTTGACGCCGGACGAGTTGCCTATCTTGTCAAGAGGCACGGAGAGGACCGCCTCGGCGTTCCTCTCGCCGTATGCCTGAGCGGGCGCGAGCGTGACAGTCTTTTCCTCGCCGATTTTCATGCCCACGACCGCTGCGTCAAAGCCGGAAATCATCTGGCCTGCGCCAACCGTGAAAGTGAGGAGCGGGTAGCTGTCGCGCACGGCCAAGCCGGCCTTCTGCGCATCTGCCTTGACGTTGGTGTCGAAGACCGTGCCGTCCGTGAGCTTTCCGGTGTAATATACGCCAACCGTGTCGCCGTTTGCCGCTGGTTTGCCGTTTGCTATCAAATCACCTAGTTTGGATTGGTTCTCAAGCTCCACAGGCGGAGCCGCGCTCATCGGCGGCTGTTGCGCCCCCTGTGCGCAGCCGAAAAGGGAGGCGAAGAGAATAAAAACCGTGGAGATTGCCAGGATGTTGCCGAAGTTCATGGCATCACCCTAGTCCTCTACGCCGCTCTTGTACTCCGGGGCCGGCCCAGCGGTAAGCTTTGCAAGGCGCTTGAGGAGCACCTTCATTTCCGCGGATGCCACGTTGCGCTTTGTCCTCTCGACTGCGTCCGGGTTCACGGACATGCTGGTGATGCCCATTTCCACAAGCTTCTCCGCGAACTCGGGATAGACTGAGGGCGCCTGGCCGCAGATGGAGCAGGTCACCTTGTTCTCGTTGCACACCTTCACCACGCGCTCTATCGCGCGCAGCACGGCGTCGTTCCTCTCGTCAAACCCTTCAGCCAGCGTGGCGTTGTCCCTGTCAATGCCGAGTATGAGCTGCGTGAGGTCGTTGGAGCCGATTGAGACGCCGTCTATGCCTTCTGCGCAGAACTGGTCAATCAGGAAAACCGTGGAGGGCACCTCCACCATTATCCAGAGCTTGAAGTCGCGCGTGTGGTGCATGCCCTGCGCTTTGAGCATTTCCTTGATGGCGCGGAGCTCGCCAATCCTCCTCACGAACGGTAGCATGAGCCAGAGGTTTTTCATCCCGAACTCCTCGCGCACCTTCTTTATCGCCGCAAGCTCGAGCGCGAATACCTCGGGCTCGGTGATGTAGCGCGCGCAGCCGCGCCAGCCCATCATCGGGTTGGACTCGGCAGGCTCGAATTCCTCGCCGCCCTTCAGGTTGCGGTACTCGTTTGTCTTGAAGTCCGTCGCGCGGTAGACCACGGGGCGGGGGTAGAAGGCGGTTGCGAACACGCGTATCTTCTCGGCAAGCTTGTCGGTGAATTCCTGCCCCCTGCCGTCCTTGAGCATTTTCTTGGGGTGCTCGCCGATGTCGCCTATCATGAACTCGGCGCGCAGCAGCCCGACGCCGTCGCACGGGAGCTTGGAGACCTTTTCCGCAAGGTCCACTTCCGCGAGGTTGACGTAGATTTTTGTCCCGGTCACAGGCGTGGTTGGCGCGCATGCCGCCTGTGCGCCCGATGCCGGCGCGGCGCCGGATGCAGGCCCCTCCTTCCTTTCAACCGCAAGCCCGTTGTCGCCTTCATATACGATGCCCCTGCTTGCATCCACGGTAATCATCTGCCCCTCGTGGAGCACGGTGGTGCCGTTCTTGGTGCCGACTATGCACGGGATTCCCATTTCGCGCGAGACTATTGCCGCGTGGCAGGTCATCCCGCCGGAGTTCGTCACTATGGCGGACGCGCGCTTCATGGCAGGCACAAAGTCCGGCGTGGTCATGTCAGTCACCAGCACGTCGCCCTTCATGACCTTGTTCATTTCCTTGGGGCCGGCAAGCACCTTCACCGTGCCCTTGCCGATGCCCGGCGCTGCGCCCAATCCGCGGAGTATTATGCTGCCCGTTTCTGCCATTTTTACACCTCTTTCTTCTGCCTTAGGCGCGGCAATCACTGCCGGCGCGCTTGTAGCGATATGGGTTTCCTGCCTCTGCTGCACAGCCGGAAGCGCCTGGCTTTGCGGCTGTTGCGGCGCGCTTTGCGCAGGCTGCGGCTTTTGCTGCGCCTGGGACGGGGCGGAGTACGCTTGCGGCGCAGGGGGCTGCTGCCCGGACTGGGCGCCGCCGATGCTTTTCAAATCGGCAAGCGCCTTCTCCGCGCCGGCCTGCACTTCCTTCCGAAGCGTGGTGATTGGGCGGGACTGCACGATGAACAGCTTGTTGTCCGCAACCGCCCACTCGATGTCCTGCGGCTTGCCGTAGTGCTGCTCTATCTTTTTCCCGAGCCGCGCAAGCTCCACTATCTGCACGTCGGTGATTTTCTGGCGCGACTGCATGTCTTCGCGCACGTCCATGCGCGTGTTCTTGTCGTCCATCTTCACAAGCATCCAGGTCTGCGTTGCGACGTCCTTCACGTCCATCTTGAAAGTGTTCTTGTCCACCACATAGCGGTCAGGCGTCACCGAGCCGGACACCACCACTTCGCCGAGCCCGTACGCGCCCTCGATGGATATCTTTTCCCTGTCCTGCGTCATCGGGTCAACCGTGAACATCACGCCCGCCTTCTCGGACTGCACCATTTCCTGCACGACGGCGGCAAGCCCCACCTTGAGGTGGTCGAACTTGTTTTCCGTCCTGTAGTAAATCGAGCGGGGCTCGAACAGCGACGCCCAGCATTCCTTCACCATCTGCACGCAGTCCTCCGCGCCTTTCACGTTGAGGAACGTGGACTGCTGCCCTGCGAACGACGCCTCGGGAAGGTCCTCCGCGGTTGCCGAAGAGCGCACCGCCACATAGGGCTCCCTGCCGTTTTTCACCATGCTTTTGTAGGCATTGATTATGTCGTTGCGCAATTGCGGCGGGATTTCGCCCGAGAGTATCCTGTTCTTTATCATCTCGGATGCGACGTTGAGCTTGTCGTTGTCCTCGGTGTTGAGGTCGGACGTCATTTCCGCAATCACTTTCTCTATGCCGTTGTGCCGTATGAAAAGGAAGTATGCGCCTGAGGTCACCACAAAGCCGCCGGGCACGGGCAGCGAGATGGAGTACATTTCGCCCAGGTTCGCGCCCTTGCCGCCGACCTCTGCCAGGTTGCTTTTCCTTATCTCGGAAAACCACATTATGTTCTTCATGAGCCCACCCCGGATAATCAGATGCACTAAACTCGCCATATACATATTAAATGATTTACCCTGATGCCGCCAAATACAACATGATTTGTCAACAACCACCGGCTGAAGCCGCACGCCCTCGTGCACCCGTGGTTGTTGAGTGGTAAAAACCCAACTTTCCACCGGCACCCTACCCTGCACAGCTTTTTATATCGTGAAAACGCCAAATCACCTCATGAAAAGCTACAAGTTCCGTATCTATCCGAGCAAGCAGCAGGAAACAGTGCTCGTCGAGCACCTGTGCATCTCAAGGGACATTTGGAACTCACTTCTTTCAAAATCAAAGGAAAAATACGAAAAGGAAGGAAAATTCTACACAAAAACAGAACTTCAAAAAATGGTGAAAGGGGCGTCGTTGTATTCCCAGGCAGCACAGGCTGTTTCACACAGGCTTCATGCAGCAATAAAACGCAAGATGGATATGAAAAGGCAGCACAAGAAATGGGGATTTCCCCGCTTCAAATCCATTGGGCGTATGAAAATTATTTATTACCCCCAATCTGGTTTTTCGCTCTCTGAAAAGCTCAAGGTTTCGCCTTTTGGTAAAATTACGATAGTGAAACATCGTCAGGTTGAAGGCAAAATCAGGACACTTACGCTCAAAAGGGAATTCTCGGGAAAATGGTTTGCAATATTCTGTTCCGAGCCAGGCGCAGAGCATCCAAAGATGAACAACGGCCCAGCAGTTGGAATGGACTTGGGCCTAGAAAAGTTTGCGGCGCTTTCAGACGGAACCATAATCAAGAATCCACGACACTTCAAGCGCATGGAGAAAAAACTTGCCTTCTGCCATAAGCTCTTTTCAAGGAAGAAGAAGGGGAGCAGAAACAGGTGGAAGGCACGGCTGAAGCTTGCAAGAGTTTATGAGAAGGTCGTAAACTGCCGCAAGGATTTCCTGCATAAGACTGCAAATTCCATCATTTCAAAATATTCCATGATTGCTATGGAAGATTTGGACTCGCAAGAGTTATCCTCCAAAGGTCATGGCAAAGGCATCTTTGACGCGGCATGGGCAATGTTCACAGACATAATTGTATACAAGGCTGGAAGCGCCGGTTGCAGAATCGTGCTTGTGGATCCGAAAAATACATCTCAGGAATGCAGCGCCTGCGGAACAATCGTGAAGAAAACCCTCTGGGAGCGCCAGCATGTTTGCCAAAACTGCGGTTTTTCCGAAGATAGAGATTTAAATGCAAGCCTAAATATACTCAAAAGAGCTACGGCAGGGATTGCCGGAAGTAACGCCTGTGGAGACGGGACAGTGGTTCCGTCCTTGAAACAGGAAACCCACACCTGCAGGAGTGGATAATCCACAAGCTTGTGAACAGAATTCAGTAGAAGAGCGGGCTCGTAACTCAGCTTGGCCTAGAGTGTCTGGCTTTTACAGAAAAGCAAACTCTTATCCGATTGAGGATAGAAATAAGCTGAAGAAACCAGAAAGCCGTGGGTTCAAACCCTAGGGGGCATAAGCAATGCAGAAGATCCCCCTGATGGTTCACCCCCAAAAGGGTGCGCCTGGTGAAAATCCCACCGAGCCCGTTTTTATTCTTATGAAAATGCCGCAGCCCCAAACCAGGAGGGGCAGCGCGCTTCGGAGTTTCGGAACCGAGCCAGCTTATTATTCTGCCCCGACAAGTTCCTTCTTTTCTTCTTCTGCCTTGACGTATTTCCCCTTGGAGTATTTTGCCCCTTTGACGCCTTCGCCCCAGTTGACGGAAAATGAATGGTGGCCGTCTTTTATGCCCCTATAAACTATGGTGCTGGTGCCTGATTTTGTCTCCGGGGCATAGAAATCCGCATTCGGGTGCCGCTCTGAGATGCGCCAGGCAATCGCGCCCTCGCCAGGCGCCCCCGTGCTGCAGGAAATGAACAGGAATGTGGGGAATTCCGAGAACATCCCCATAAGGCCCACCGTCTGCTTCGCCTTTCCGTTCTTGCCTGCCCGTTGGCCGCCCAGCCCCAATATCGCATCGGCGGTGAGGGTTCCCTTATAGCTCAGGGTACCGAGCTGCATCGCGCCATTATCCCCGTGCATGGCCATGAACATCACATCTATCTTGCCATAATCCCTGTGCGCCGAAACCAGCCGCATTGCGGCTTCGCGGTTGGTGGCTGCGCCGTAAACCCTAATCTCAAACTGCTCGGAAAGATGCTCGGCAAGCTCCCCGAGATTCTGGAATGCACACGAATGGTCGGCATCGGCTTCCAGGAGCACCAGAAGCGGCTTTCTTGACCTTTTGCCAATCGAATCATATTGGGCAAGCCAAAACTCCTCGCTGTGCCGCTCGAAATGGGTTATCCCGGATTGCGCATACATCGCATGGAAAAATCCGGGCCTCTTGCCCTCCACTGACAGTATCATGCCCATGTTTTTCTGCAGGGCTTGGTCTTGGAGCGCATTGTCGTCGTGCAGATAATTCCATCCTGCACGCCAGAACTTCTTCAAGTCCGCTTCTTGCGCAAGCACCTTGAAGCACGGATTGCGCTTGAATGCCGAGTTGAGCCTGCCTGAAAAGCCTTTCCGCGAGAGGCCGCTGGAGAGCACGCTGCTTTCGGATATGGGCCGGGCATATTCGTGCAGCAGGCCAAGCCAAAGCTCCTTGTCAGTTTCCAGCGCCGAAGCCAGCTTTCCCTGCACCAGGGCGTCCCCGCTTTCGGAAAGGAACCCGCTGCCTATCAATTTTTCCCGGTCATAATAGAGCATGCCTGACCAAATCCCGGGCACGGCATCCAGGACAAACCTGCTTTTGGGGGCGTTTCGCAGCATCTCCATGCCGGCCCAGTTCTCGCAGGTTTTCCTGACGATAGCATCCAGGTATGCCTGTTCTTCCCAGGATGCATCCGCCAGCGCCTTCCCTATCTCGCCGTCATTGAGGATGAATGGGCGCGCAGCAAGCGCATTGAAGAATGCATTGGCATGCCGATGCGCGGCGAGTTTATCAAAGGCATGCCCGCCCGCGCCCCCTGCGGAAAGCAGCCCCAGCCGGGAAATTTCCTTCAGCATTTTTTCCAGAAGCGCCTCGTCATCCGGGTTGTTCCGGGAACAGTACGATTCCACAAGGCCGAAAAGCGCGTCTGCGCAATATTTGTTTTCCACTGCGGAAGACGCCAGCAGCGAGATGTTCCTGCCTGTTTGGCCGGCATCGGATTCCAGCATTTTTCCGATTATCTTGTCCCTGGCCCGGGATTTGCCGGAAGAGCCGGCTATTTCGCAAAACCGGGTTATTTCCCCCTCGGCAAGCTTCCACGGGGAGGCCATTATGGCATTTTCCATAATGCCGTCGTGCTTTATCGGGCCGCCCAGCCCCAGCTTCGGGATGATGCTGCAAAAGAACCCGAGGTCGCCCGGACTGCGTATTTTTCCGTTGTAATACCCGAATTCGAGCATGCCGGAAATCCCGCAGCCGCAGTTGATGGCGGCCAGGCTTTTCTCGAATTCGCGCAGCGTGCGGGCGTTTTCCATTGTGTTCTTGAGCCCGAGCTTGCCAAGTATGCCGCGGTATTCCTTGTTCAGCATGCCCTTTGCATCGCGGAATTTCCCGCCCATTATGGTCTCGCTTCCCTGAAGCGCGAAATGCGTTGGCTTTTGCTGCGCCTCGCCGCCGGAGTGGCTTTCCTGCCTGGCTTTCCCTGACCAAAGATGCATTGCCGCCATCGCCAGCCTCTCCACCTTTTTCGCGTCTTTGCTTCGCATCTTGCCCTGGTTTTTTGCAAGTTCGCAGAGGGCGGCGAGGTTGGCGGCCATGTCTTCCCCCGAAAATCCGACGGCATCGCAATCAAGATATTTCTCCGACAGCTCGGCAATCTCCTCGGCATGCCCTTTCGGGATGCATGCATTGGCTGTGGGCGCTGATGGGGCTTTTGGTCGCATGCAAAAGTTATGCCCAAGGCGCTTAAAAAGACTTGCCGCAAAACAGCCCTTGGTAATGGCATGAACGTAGAAGAAAGGTTCCCGGGCGTCTATCTTGTTGACGGAAGGCTTGCCACGCGCTCGATGGCGCCAGGCTTCCGCGTGTATGGCGAGAGGCTCGTGGACGCAGGCGGCGTGGAATACCGCCAGTGGGATTTGTTCAGGAGCAAGCTTGCTGCGGCAATGCACAAGGGGCTGAAGGAGATGCACATTGCCCCCGGCTCCACTGTGCTGTACCTCGGCGCGTCAACCGGCACCACGCCATCGCACGTTTCCGACGTCGTGGGGAAGGACGGCACGGTCTTTTGCGTGGAATTCGCGCAGCGCTCCATGCGCGAGCTTCTCACTGTTTGCGAGAGGCGCGAGAACATGCTGCCCATCATGGGCGACGCGCGCCAGCCGCATGAGTACGCGGACATGCTGGGAAGCGCGAAGGTGGACGTCATCTACCAGGACGTCGCGCAGCCCGACCAGGCAGACATCTTCATCAAGAACAGCAAGATGTTCCTGAAGAGCGGCGGCTGGGGCATGATTGCGATAAAGAGCCAGTCAATAGACGTCACGCGCCAGCCCAGAAAGGTCTTCGAGGAATTCGTCGCGCACGTGGGAAGCGAGATAGAGGTCGCGGACCAGATTGAGCTTTCGCCGTATGACTTGGAGCACCTGTTCATCACCGGGAAGAAAAAAATCTGAGATTTTTTCTAAAGCTGCGCCAGCTCGAGTGAACTACCCACGCCTGAAGGCGTGGGCTTCTTGGGAAATTAACAGAACGCAGACAGGCGCATCTGCATAGCTTCACTTTTTGCTTCCCTGATTGACTGATTCAGCTCCTTGAATTGATG
>Ga0172381_10000325_pt1 | contig 58786 bp, 62 predicted proteins | sample Leawel6488metaG_FD_119754 | JGI IMG/M metagenome (GOLD analysis project Ga0172381, IMG submission 119754) | Leachate microbial communities from a municipal landfill in Southern Ontario, Canada - Leachate well 64-88 metaG | ecosystem: Engineered > Solid waste > Landfill > Unclassified | place... | reverse complement strand
GAGCGTCCACTTCGTAATCGTCACGGCGTGATCGAAGTAGAGGTCCCTAACAAAGCCCCGCTGCGGATCGCCTTCGTCCATTAAATTTTCCAGATCGACCCGGATTTCCTCCGTCCTGGCGTGCGTGTGCCCAGTGAGGGAAACGGTTTTGAGCCCGTCGGCATAAAACTGGAAGGTATCGCTCGTCAGGTTGATCGAGACATCCCCGTTGGTGGTGGGGGTGGCGTCGGTGACGATGGCTCCCACGTCCGATGCAGCCCAGGATGTCCAGCATCCGTAAATGTCGCTGGAATCGTACCCCAGGACGCACTGTGCGCTGTGCGAAACGGCATCAAGCTTGCCGGATAGGGCGGTATCCACGTAGGCGGTAGAGGCCACCTTCCCGGAATTGTCCCCGGCAAATGCAGTAAATGTAGTCCAGCCATAATCTGTTGGAACCAAGGACAAAGCACCAAGGCCCGGAGTGCTATTATATGCCGCAACCACATTTTCCGCGTTCAGAGCGGTCGTCCCGAACGTAAACGCCCCGTCGCTCTTTGTGGCGGTGACGGTCCCCATCCGGACATGATCCGAGGCCGCCGCCGGAATTCCGGCCACAGCCAGGGCGGCGGAGTCATAGCCCGTGGCGTTGTCCGTCGCCTCGATCACGTCGATGGTGCCGTCCGCCCCGATGTCCAGCGCCACCGCACCGTATTTTCCCTGGGGAATCACGTCATCGCCCGGAGCCGTCCCGGCGGCGACGGCTGTTTTGCTGTATCCCACACCGGAAATGCGATATGAGAATGAGACGCTGTACACATTCGTCGTGGTGCCGCCAAGGCCTAAGCCTGCCGATGTGACGATACCAGTGCCCTCTAAAGACATTGACCCGACCAAGGGGCTGTCAATGCCAACAAATCCTTTCGTTGAGCTATCGTGCGTGCTCTTTAAAATCAGGTTGTCGCCCGCCTGTCGTCCGCCACTGATAACCTGATCCGCATAGACCGGAGAGAATGACAGCATCAAGGCGAGGATGAGAACCAAGAAAATCCAGAATCTATTCACAGCATCCTCCTTCTTAATTGTACCAAACTGTTACGATAACGACCTTCGAGGCACCCAATCTGTTCCTGATGATAACAGGATTGGCAACGCTCGTTCCGATACAAATCCTTCCATCGGTATCTGCATTCGCCACGACATTACCCGATGAGGTCATAAGGGTGATGTTCCCGAAAGCATCAACGGTGAAAATCGCCCGGGCCTCATCCTGTCCGACTGCCAGCATTCCAAATCCGCCCGCCGTGATCTCCGGAAGCGTGATGGTTCCGTCGTCCGCGACGGCTTCAGCGGTCCCGTACTGCGTGAGCCCGTTTGAAACAAGAGAGGTAAAATTCCCGATATCCGGGGTCGTCCCGCCGATTGGTCCTGGGGATGAAAGATCCAATGCTGTTGAGGTCGTTTGGACCCATACAGCCGCACCCTCAGAGGCATTGACACATTCGTAAATGTCAATGGGATCAGCAGCCATGTTCACCCATTTCGAGCCGACGGTATATCCCTCTGTGATGTCGTTACCAGCCGTTGGCGCGGTAGCAGCTCCAAAGTTATTCTGGGCGGCCGCTGCCGATGTCGTCCTGATCCAAATCGCGGCCCCTTCCGATGCATCGATGCATTCGTAAATCTCAATAGGGTCGGCTATTTTATCAACCCATTTCGAGCCGACGGAATACCCCTCTGTGACATCGTCATTGACTGTTGGTGCGACAGCGCCGTCAAAATTACTCATGATGGTCGTTGCCGCCGGCGCTGTCCGTATCCAGATCGCGTTAGCTTCCGTCGCATCGATGCACTCGTAAATTTCAACCGGCTCCGTAGACTTATTCACCCATTTCGAGCCGACGGAATATCCTGCGGTGCTGTCCTCTGCCGCCGTCGGAGAGTCCGCGCCGTCAAAGTTGTTCTTAACAGCCGCTATTATGGGTGCCGTCCGTATCCAGATTGCAGCCCCTTCGGAAGCATCAACACATTCGTAAATCTCAACAGGGTCCGCTCCCTTGTTCACCCATTTCGAGCCCATTGCATATGTCAGCGTGATATCATCATTGACCGTGGGAGCCCCGTCACCGTCAAAGTTGTTTTTGATGTTCGACTGATATCCAGACTCAACCCCATCGTCAAATGTAGCTCCAATCGTCACTGTGATTTCTGGGCGCGTCACCATGATATCGGTCGCAATGGCCGAGGCGTATTCTGCAGGGACATCTGAGTACAGCGCGGATGCATCACCAATAATGTTGGCCGGAATCTTCAGGCTCACGCCATAGCCGAAGTATTTCAGCTCCGACGACCCGTAGTTTTGAATCTTTAATGTGGTTCTGAACATTTATGCCTCCCCATCACCGTTTAAAACGTTTCTCGAATTTTTGTTGGCACTTCACACAGCGGACAGCATTTTTTACAAGTTTCAGCCTTTCCGGCTTAATTTGTTCGCCGCAGTCCTTGCAGAACACTTTGCCTGCCGGATGCCATGCAGAATTTTCACTCTCACGCAAATATTCACGCAGCGCAGATGCGATGAAGCTTTCCTGCTCCTGCTGTGATCGATCAATAATGTCAGCCATAATGAATTCCGGAGAGTAATCCTTTCGAATATTCGACTATCAACAGCCAGAGGTAATGATTGAATTCCTCCGTAGACATTTCCTTTAAACTCAATGTGTAACCTCAATGGTGTCGGCCGTATTTTTTTGCATCGTGCCAGTATCACCAATCCTAAGGGGATTTGATGCTTCGTCTCCGGAATCCGTTGCCGACACCATTTTTGAAAACGCACCGCAGCCAGCCTTGGACGTGCATGCCTGCAATCTCCAATAATATTTGCCTGCCGGATTACGCACCTTCACGCTGTTCTTCTGCTTTTGTATTTTTTTCTTCATAACGAATGGCGTATAAGAAAAACTTGCCTTCACCAGTTGTCCATGCTGGGCAACATTGAATGTGTAGTTCCGCCGTCTGTTTGATTCATCAATGGTGATAGCATATTCGCCGGATGTGGGATTCTCGATGACCCTCGTTAAGGATGTTTCTCCGGATAACACGGCGTAAACGTTTCTTGTCGTAAAAATATTGCCTGACAGCGACAGTTGCGTAGGGCTGTCCACAGCCGTCACGGTGGCCGTAGATGAACTCCCGTTATTCTTGACAACATCACCCACCTGAACAGCAACCCCGCCCGTGAAGTCTGCGTTACTGTCAATCAGCTTCGATGTTGCAACGGACGTGGCTGTTCCTCTGCGGCATGTATAAGCTACAGCCCCCATGTCATCCAGATATCGATCCTGCTCAGTCACCCCTTGATTAACAGTATCGGGAATGGTAATATTTTTATTCTTTGTAATGGGCGGCATTTTATAAAAGTAACTCACGGTGATGTCTTTTTTTGCATCATCAGGATGGAAGTAATACTTTCCTGATCCGCCCGCCCCAATCCGATAACCACCCGCATTCAAAATGCCGGCACCAACCTTGGCTAACGGAAGGCCACTATCGACATAGCGTGCCCCCCTGTCTAAATAATAGGCCGATGGATTCGCCACAGTATCCACTCGCCATGGTCTATCCAGAGACACATTGTCAAACCAGACGACATTTCCGGCCGATTCCCCAAGGATGGAGATTTTTATTGCTCGACAATTCGACGGAACATTAACGATATTTACAAAGGGCGTGAACAATTCTTTGGATGGAAGTTCTATGACCGATATTTCCGTTGAATTTGTTACATCATCAACCCTGAGCCGTGCAATACCTGCGCTGTTCGTGCGATAGACACCCGACGCTCTCATTTCTGTGCCCGGGCTGACCGCCACCGTTTGGCAAATTCCATCACCTGAAGTCGTCGCTATGATCTTTAGCGTACCGTTATCGCAACCAGCAAAGGATGGGCTTCCGACTTCATCCCATCCAAGAAGTGTTGGTCTAGTTGGATCAGCACCAGGCAGCCAATCCCTCCCGTTTATTATCACGTCACTCGACGGAAAGGTTTCAGATCCACCAACGATATCGCGGTCAGAGTACGACAAATCCACATCTACGCCAGCATCATCAACATGAAACGTGTAGAATCCGCCGGTTACAGAATATTGGCCCTGTGTTGGGTTTTCTGCAACACGGGTCAATGGAACTTGCGAACCCGAATATTTCACGCCCAAATCAGCATGGAATCCGGCACGATGATGATTAATTTGATATGTCACATAGTTGGGGATGAGATATTCGTCTGTTTTCGAAGTTCCTGCGTCTGTTCCTTGCCATAATTTGTAGTATTCTACCGATGGGTCTTGGTTCCACGTCAAAGTTACCTCCGACCACCCAATATTTGCGGCTAGGAACATTCCAATTATGATTGCCGCCTGCCATATTTTTTTCATGTTTTTCATTATATCGTTACTGTACTGCGGTGCCTGTAATAATCAACGTAAGGCGAGTGATGCTCTCACAGGAATCCACATTGAAACGTAGTGCATCGCCCGCATTTATTGTCTTTGTCCATCCAGTCAGTGTCGAATCCTGTGATTTTATGCCTGCAGTAATGGTTGGTGGCATCGAACTCGTAATCGTGTCCGCATCCGTCGCGGGGTAGTTGGCGTAGGTGTCTTTCCAAATATCGACCACAGCACTTCCGGATTGATCTGCCAACATGGATACGCTGGTTATTGTCATGGCATGATTGACGAGACGATCCGCCTTCACTCCCGTGGAAATTGCGGACCCATTACCATCAATAATTACGACAATTTCTTCCGTCCTGGTATCAACCCCGCGCCTGACAGCAGAATAAGTTGTCCCCCCCGAACGATACTGAAACTGTTTTGTGCCCGAGTTGATGGTAACGTCTCCATCAATGCTCAGAGGGCCGTCCAGGATTATGTTTCCCGTATCTGCTTTGGCCCACGAGTTCCAGCATCCAAATTCATCGTTGCCGTCATAGCCCATTACACAGTTAGCTGTGTGATCCACGCTGTCAATTTTACCAGCCACTGCGGCATCAACATACGCCGTTGTCGCAAGTTTCCCTGATGCATCTCCCTGCGGCTGCGTCCAGGTTTTCCAACCTGATGCGTCGGGAATGAGTTCGGTCGTGTCCATCCCCGGCGTGCTGGTATAGGTCACGTTGACCAATGAGTCGTTCAGGAAAGTCGTGCCAAACGTAAATGCGCTGGCAGGTGATGTACTGTTGAATGCAACCGTGGACCGGGAATCGTTAAGTGGCGTAGCTCCAAGCGCAAAGGCACTGGCATAGGCCACGGTCGTGTTTGCGGCATTGAGGGCGGTCGTGCCGAACGTAAAGGCTCCGTCACTTTTCGTTGCCGTAACGGTTCCGATCCTGACGTGACCTATCGCAGGAGTCGGCAGGCCAGCAATGGCCTGTGCCGCAGTGGTGTATCCAAGGGCATTCGAGGCTGCCTCAATAACGTCAATCGCCAGGTCAGCGCCGACATCGAGCGCCACTGCACCGTATTTCCCGCTCGGGATTACATCATTACCAGGTGCCGTCCCTGCAGCGTTGGCCGGAAGAGTATATTGATTATTGCTGACATAGAATACCGTTTCAGCGTTTGCCACATTGGTGGTGGTTGACCCAGTGGAAAGGGGCGTAGAGTTTTTTATTGCCGTCACGGTTCCCATGCGAACATAGCCAAAAGGAGTTGTTGGAAGCCCAGCGATTGCCAGCGCAGAGGAATCATAACCATCGCCATTATTGACGGCGGCTCGTGCCCATATTGTACCAGAATTATCAAGATCAAAAGCTACCGCGCCATACCTCCCCATAGGGATATTTCCAGAAGGAACACCGCTGCCTGCTGTATTTGCAGCCTGTGTATATGTCGCGCCTCCGAGAATGTATGTAAATTCCGTGTTAGCGACCGCCGTCACGGCACTTCCTATTGACATTACGGTAGGTGTTACAATACCGAAAGGGTACACAGTCACATAGCCCATCCTGACATGATCCGAGGCCGCCGCCGGGAGGCCCGCGACGGCCGGGGCGGCGGAGTCATAGCCCGTCGCATTGTCCGTCGCCTCGACTACATCAATGGTGCCGTCCGCGCCGATGTCCAGCGCCACCGCGCCGTACTTGCCCAGGGGAACCACGTCGTCCCCTGGCGCTGTCCCTATCTCGTTAGGTGATTTACTGTATTCTGTGCCATTAATTCTGTAGACAAATGAACCGTTTGACACATTGGTTGGCGTAGTCCCGATGTCCAGCACTGCATGAGTTTTTATTCCGGTAGATCCCATCTGAATGGCAGGGATAATGCTGCTATCAATACCTATGTAACCCTTTGTTGCGTTTGTGGTGCTCCTAAGGATTAGGCTTTTCCCAGGCGCACTGCCACCCGTTATGGTTTGGTCTGCAGAAGCCACCGAAAGCAGCAGTATCACAAACGCAACGTTTATAATGGTCAGCAAATTTTTCATGCATGTCTCCTATTTATAGCAGAATGAAACTATGATGTTTTTCCCGGCACCGAGACGATTTTTGATGACAACTGGGTTTGATATTCCAGAGCCGATACAGATTGATCCATCGGTGTTGGCATTTGCTACGACATGATCAGAAAAATTCTGCAGGGAAACATTCCCGGATTCATCCACGGTGAATTGCGCCTGTTCTTCGTTGCCCTCGACAAATATATTCCCGAATCCACCAACTGTCATGGTTGGCAGGTTGAATGTCGCATCGTCAGCCACTTCATCCGCATATCCCCACTGCTTCAATCCATTTACAGACATCAAAGAAAATGCCCCGTAGTCGGGAGTCGTTACACCAATAGGCCCAGGCGAAGAGAGATCAACTGCTTCACCTCCGCCACTGCCGCCATGCACAATAGACCAACGCCCCCCAACGGTTTCCTGATCCCCTGAAGCCGTGGCGTCCGTCCGGCAGATCACCATTCCCCCGGCGACGACAACGGTCCCGTCCGCTCCTCCGATCTTCCCGCCGACGCTCACGATGTAGGTGTGTCCCGCATCCGCAGCAGGGTAATCAGGGTTCGCGGAACAATCAATTACCCCCCTGTAGACCAGACTGGCGTTTGCTGACTCGATCCCATCATCTTCTTCTGATCCGATGGTAATGGCGACGTATGGGACCTCTGTTGCAAACCGGGCGATATTCGAAGCAAGAACAGCACTCGGCATGCTGCTTTCAACGGCATCATCCCCGATGGAATGGGCCGGAAGCACAATATTGAACCGTTCCCCTATAAGTTGCACGGAACCATCCCTGTAATTCTCCAATGTAATATTGGTGACTAGCATTTTTCGTTATCCCCTTTTGGCGCCCGAATATCCCGGAGCCATTCAAGCCTGGAAATATACAGTATCCAAGAAATCACCTTGTCATCGACAACCGTCCTTGTCTTCATCGCCTGAACCTTTGCCCAGCCCCAGAGCGCGAGCCACAAGCAAAGAAAGTTCTGGTTGTCTCCAATCCAGCGCGATATTTCCTTGATTGCATAAAGGACGTATGGATCAACATCCGGGATATACCAACCGAGCATTACAAGCTCCTCACTAAGCCGCAACGAGATCCCGCCGTTCACACGGAAGGGGATCTGTCACGCAATACTTATGGTATGAGTATTGTCCCCCAACCCGTACCGCATCGTACATCGGCTTGTAGACAACGACAGGTTCGCCATCTTCAATCATGAGCTGCAGGAAGATGAAATCCGCCAGTTCCCTTGGGGGATCTTTGTACCTTCCAGTTCCCGGCAATCTTCTCAGCCACGTCTTACTTTCATCCGAAAGATCCACACCCGAAGGCCATTTATCCAGATCAACGGTAATAACAGCGCCCTTTCGATATGTGTAATCGTGCCCGGCCGCAGGCCGATTGCACCGTCCGCCAAACATCAGGTACATCCCAAAATGTCGCGGCACGGACGCATAATCCGTCCAGAAATTCACCGGTGCCTCGCCGGATATGAAGCCGTTACAGATCGACCATGGCAATGCCGATGTGAGCTGCCACACCGTGCGCCCATCCAAGGTTCCGACCTGACGTGCCTCAAGGTAGGCATGGAACATCAGAGGCCCCACAAACCAGCAACGGATTTGATGTAATTGAACACCGTCAGGCCACGCTCATCGGCGATATACTTGACGGCCTCGACCTGCAGACGGACCAAGCCGCCAATGGCTTGCCCTTTGTCACAGCCATCCCATGTGTCAGCCGTTGCCCGTTTGGAAATCTCATCTAGGGATTCCAGGATAGCCTTTATCCTCGGAGGCATGTCCTGATTGGGGTATGGCAAGTAAATCCCCTGGATGAATCCGGACGATACAGGCCAGTATTCTTTGAAATTTTCCGCACTGGCCGTCATGCTTTCGCCGGATATTTTCATGGAATCTGTCTGTGCCTTCCCGATATCTGCGCCGATCTTCAACGTCGTGCATCCCGACAGCACCATAAAACCCGTTAAGCAAAAGACGACCGCAATAATCTTTTTCATGCCTGCTCCTTTTCCATTCCAAATACTTTCTTGGCCAGAACATAGAGGCGTTTCCTATCTTCATAACCGTTCAGGCCGCCGTTGATTTTTTTCGTAATTTCCTTAAATTTCCCTTCGTCTGCCAGGGCATTCAACTTCCTCTTGTTCCAGTACCATCCGGCAGACATGCAGGCCCCGAGATCCGTTTTGAGGTAATCGACTGCCTCATTGATCGTCATTGAGAATGCTTTGGAGAATGCTGTGTAATTCGCCTTCCCGGTGATTTGAATCAGGCCGCGTCCTTTAAATCTCTGCCCGTCACCATCTTTCTGAGGCGTGTTCCCGAGGGCCTTTGCCAGTTTCCCCGTATCGTAGGCAGCCCCACTGGCCAGCTCTTCCTTGTAACGCAGCCTGCCGGATTCATGGCCGATTTGAGCGAGGAAAGCGGCCTTCCTTAGCAACGTAGTAATGGAATAATGCTCCATCGTTTCCCACAGCGGCTCTGCTAACCGGTCAATGATTGGTTTCGGAGTTTCCGGAAAGATTTTTTGTAACTGTGTTTTGAAATCCTTCATTTCTCACCGTAAAGGAAACTCCTGGCCTGATCGTGACAATCCCTCAACAGGTCATCGTTACTGAGGCGGCTGTCGTAATGGACGGCCAGATCAACCAATTGGTCGTATAGCCGTCCCGGATTCATGAACAACATCAGCGTGGTCATTCCGGGCTTGCAGTCCGCCGGGCGGTTGCGTTCCGCATACTTGTAAAGAGAGAGAAATTCCTGGCTTGACAGTCTGCAGAATGGAAGCACATCCGCCATATCGTCACCCTGCGATCTTGAATCCAACTACCGCGGCGATTCCGCCGACAATTCCGCCCATGGTTGCGTACGCCTTGTTCATCCATCCCTTTTTCTCAAGCGATGATAGCCGGTTGTGCATGGATTGCAGTGTGTTGAAGATAGCCCATTCGCGCTGCTCAGGCGTCATATTCGCCCAATCTTTCTCATTAAGAACCAGAAAACCATTTGCCATTGCACTAACCCTTTAAGCCGTGTTATGGACTGCCAAGGCAGGCAGTCAGTTCAACCCTTGCTGACAACGGGGTGTTACCGCACCCCGGCCTGCTGCCCTTTGCCTAAAGTTTCAGCCCTCCTTCGAGGAAGTCAATCCCGGCGTTCGCTCTCCCGTACTCGACCTCCGAAGGCCGATAGATGGACGGTATTTTCTGCTTTTCCTGCTTTGTGGTCCCAGGAAGGGGGAGTCTGTCGAGGTCCACCCGGGAGGCAGACTCAAAGAATCCGATGATTTCGTGGAAGTCCGCTTCCTCTGCCATGGAAATCATGGCATTAAGGACGCGCTCCGGAACTACGACGACCGATTTGCCAGCGCATTCCAGAATCATCTTCCGGCGGCTTTCAGCGGCCTCTTCGTGTCTGGAAATGCTTCCCTTGAGGGAGGCGATTTCAGATTCCCGACCTTCCAGCGTTTCCCTCAGGGCGTCCTCGTAGATCGCTGCCTGATCAAGCTTTTCTTCCAGGTCCATGACCTGGATCTGTGCCGATGCTACCCAGGAATTGAGATATTTCTCGGCCTGCTGGTCATCGACACCCATTTTGCAGATGCTTTCCAAAATCATATCCCGCGTCTGCCCGTCGGCATTCTCCAGGATGTATCCGCGATTCGCAGCAAAGCCGGGATTCATGACATAATCAAAGCCGTGGAAGTCGGATATTTTTGTTGCCCCCGCAGCTCCGCCGTCTTTCCCTCCGCACGCCCAGGAAAAGCCACCAACTTTGGAGACATTCAGCCCGGTAACGACCTTACCGGGTGCCGTTTCAAGGATTTCTTGATGATGTTCAACGCCCCCATCCCTGCCAACCTCGAAAAAGACAGTTACATTGGATGGAATGTTCTCAACGATCACGGTAGATCCATCGGGAAGGTGCACCGGCTCAACTTCTTCGAGCTGCATCTTGCGGGCAATTACCCGGCGGCCATGCCCGAGATACCCCAGGGCCTCCCGGAGCTGGATCTTCTCCCGCGTTTCCGGTGCGTAGCAGGTCTTGACGGCGCTTTCCAAAATGTAATTCCTGTGATGCCCCGTATATTTGCGCCCTTCCTGAAAAAGGTTAAAGTGACACTTGATTATTTCGCCCATTATCTGACCCTCCCTAGAGGATTAATATGTAACGGCCACGGTCAATATTGCCGCTGCCAACCAGTAAACAATTTTTCGACAATCAAGATCCGGTACATAGGCCAAGGCCGCACAGACATCGAGGATGATGAGAATCGTTGGGAAAATCTGTTGCCTTGTCATTTAGCCCGTTCGTAGATCCCGTCAACATAGTGTTCCACCACGCCTTTCAGCCGCCTCATCCCAGCCGATTCCTCAATGTCCTCATCATCGTCATGCAGCGCTTTATTGTCGTGCTGGGGCTCCCCGGCAGGTCCTTCGATCTTCCCCGGGAAGATGCTTTTGAACTTCTCCTCATCGACTCTAAGGAGGTCGGTAAACATGTAATTCCCAAGGGCCGTGCGGTCTACCGAGGTGTATTCCGAATCGATGATCTGTATCAGTTGGGCAATCATCGTCGCGAATGTGACGCGCCCCTCAAGATTTTCTCGCTCTTCTCGTTCAAGGGAGGAGGACACGGAATTGAAGACGATCCTCCAGGGCTTTTCGCCGGGAAGAAACGCCTTGCCGAATTTGTATGCCACATGGATATCAAACAGGGATTCCAGGCCGGAAAGAACGGCACGGCGTAACAGGGATGCTTTAATCGCAGCCATAACCGAAACACGGAAAAACCCTCCATCGCCAAGCCCGCCGGAAAGCATCTCGCCGAACCCGAGAAGTGCCGGATCAATCCCCAGGGCGGACCCGAGGCGCTTGACATGGAAATCGATGTCGGACAGGCCGTCAATGTTGGGATTGCCTTCTATGCTGGCGATGTCGAGGCGGCCCTTTCCGTCACCAAAAATAGGGATAAGATGATTGATAACGGTCTGCACATAGCCGCGCCGCAGCGACTCACGCGCCTTGTTCGCGTTCGTCTTCAGCATTTGGCCGGCAATGGTGTTGAGGTATTGAGCTGCGCGTTGAGGAGAGAGTTTCCCTGTGTTGACGCCTATCAGCCGTTCGAGTCGGGCGGCGTTTTTCCGGGACATGTTGAGGGCAACCGTAGCATCCAGGAGATCCATCCATGGACGGTAGGCCGTTTCAATTAGGCTGGCGCCGTAGTTCTGACTTTCGATGATGCTTTCGTTCCGGTAATCGTCATTCGAGATATCGAAAATAGCGCCGTCAAGGCGCGGCGGCTCTAATTCGAACTCTACTTTCCAGATCGGGATACGGAAGGCTATGAACTTCCAGGGCTCCATTAAAACGGTATAGCCGACGCGCTGGTCAGGGTTCTGGTATGCCGCCGTGAATCCTGCCAACTGCCCTGCCTGCTCGTACATCTTGATAAATTGCGGATGCGTGTAATAGTCGGCCCGGACCAGCTCTACGCCCTTTTTCGGAGCACCATACACACGGGCAAAGGTGATTCCGTCCAATGCCGCATTGTAGGCCCAATACTGGACATTTTTGTTGACGATTTCCTTGAATGTGTTCCGAAGATCTATGGTGATCGGATCGTCTTTGTCCGATGTGGACTCTATTGATATGATTTCCCCGGTATCCGATTTCGCAGAGAGAGCATGAGAGATGTGCATCTTGAGAGCCGAATCGATGGTTGGATCATCGGCCATGGTGCGGAAAATCCTGTACTTTGCAAGGCGGTTTTTGGGAAGGTCTGTAAGCTGCTGCTCCTCCTCTCCGCTGGTTCCAGATAGAGGCGTCCCGTCAAGCAGGGCGTCAGCAACAAAATCCTCATAATTTGCCAGGGACGGCAAGGTAACATTGACATTTGTTGATTGTTCGCCGCCGAGGAATCCGGGAAAGAGGCGCTTCCAGAAAGGTTTTTTTGAGTCTTGAGCTTCCATTGGGCCGCCTGGAACAAAAATAGATGGTTTTCTTTGCATTAGACGGGATGAAGCGGTGTTTGTAAATCACAGGAAAGTGCAGGATGGTGACAGAAAAACGAAGGATTTGGCGGGATAAGAAAAAAATGAATTGGGGCGAAAATATTTGTTGACAACCTAAGCGCTTTGGTTTATTGTATAGGCAACAAAGCAAAGGGAGGCAAAAAATGAATAGGAAGAAATTACGAAGGCTGGCATGGGCCGCCGTTATGGCGGCAGGGGTCTTGGACCCCTGGGACGCGCAGGACTACCGGGCGGCGGAGAGAGGCCGTCGCCTGGAAAAGAGGCACGACCAACGTGGTCGCGCTTACCGTACCGTGCGGGACTATGTTGTCCCGCGCGTGTCGGCAACACGGGACAGCGACGGTCGCCCGTACATCCCAGCGTCACTGGGCAGGATCTTTTTCGACGGGGAGCTGGCCGGGAATTATTCTTGGCCGCTCCTCCGACGTCCGGAGGGCGCACCGGGTAATGCGGTTTTTAACCGCGCCGAAACCACGGGGCGAGGGCCGTGTTTTCGGTCCATTGCCCCGTGGGTGACAGCCGAAGCGCCGCCCGTGTATCGGGCGGCCTTGGAGGAGCAGACCCTGGCGGCATTCCGCCGGGGTTGGTAAAAAAACAGCCCATATCTGTGCAATCAGATATGGGCTGCCCGTGTTGCTCTGAGCTATCCCCTCTGATCGGGTCACGGCTTACAACACCTTGAATGCTCATGAGCAGGATGATCATAACAGAATGTTTAGAATCCGGCAAGGCCGGAGAAAGGATCAAGCGATGAATAACCTGAAACGATTACCCGAAGGGGCCAAGGTAGTCATCCCCTGTGTGTACAATAGCGGGCGCAGGGCATATGTCAGGGCAACGGTCGGGCATCCTGAGGTGATCCACATCCAAATCCTTGATGACCCGGAGCGGCCTTATCAAGGAGTGGTTGATAGATATCTTCACCTTTGCATCGGCGAAATAGAAAACAAGGTAATCTGCGAATACAAAGGGGTTCTTGGCGAGATAGAGCGGCGGGAAGCGAAAAACATTATAGAGGCGGTCAAGGGTATCAACAAATACTTTTTCGCGGGCCAGCTCACCGTACTGAGCGATTACCCGACAAAAATGATTGTTGAAAGGGTGATAAACGGCGAGAACTATGAGGTTGTCGTGCCACTTTCCGAGGCCCACCTTGGCGGATCTTGGCAACACTATTACCAGGATCGCAGTTGGATGAAGGACGCGCAGGGAATCAAAGATGATACAATTTATTACGCATGATATGGAGGTGAAAAAATGATCCTGCAATACGTTGACATATTTTCCGGCGGAGAAACAAAAAAAATAAAGGCACGAATCACCACCGAGCATTCCGCCTCAAGTTATGGCCAGCCGGTCGTCGTGCTTGACGACGGCGAGGGCCTGAATGCCGAATCATGGGTACTGCTTGGGTATCAGGTAGTTTCCGCGACAAAAGCGGAGGCAGAGCTGATGGAAAGATGGCTGAAAAACCTTTATGCTATGCTCGGAATCGCGGGAAACCCCGCAGCCGCTCTCGGGCGCAGGGGTGGTTTGGTAAAATCAGAGCGCAAAACCGCCGCCGTGCGGGAGAATGCAAAAAAGGGAGGGAGGCCGAAAACGATGAGGGACAGAAAACATTACGAGGACCTGTTGTCCAGAAACCAAGATGCAACGGTCGGGTTCGCTCTGGCAGCGGACGCGATTTATGCAGCGCGGCATGGAGTTTTTACTCCTGGGGACCGCGTGGGATCTGAATGGCGGGAAATAGCCCGAGATCTAAAAAATCGTTACGGAGAATCTTTAACCGTCGATGAGGTCAGAAAGGAAATGGAGGAAGGAATGGATGTGAAATTATGAACAGCATCCGTCCTCAAGAACATTTGATAGCCGCCGGGAAAATCTACCCAAACGCATGGAAACAGGTTGACGACTTGCGGAGCGCTAGGGGTAAGGATCTGCCGAATTGGCCGGACTGGTGTTTCTTGCCCATGTCCGGATGGTACGCAATCATTTCGGCGGCTACAGGTATGGACCGTCTGCCGGTCAACTTGGTGGGCGACGTGGGCCGGTTGGCGGCTCTTGGGACATGGCGGGTATCACAGGGAATATATCGTTTTGATCCAATGCTTTATGAGGCTGTTTCCTCGACCCCGGTTGTCGGAGACATTCCCTGCGAGGTCTTGTATCATCTCCCGGAATGGTGCGTTTACATCGAGACGCCAGGATTATTGTTTGATCGCACGCCACAATACGGATTTTTTACGCATCTCGAATGGGACGCGAACACGCAAAGACACGAGTTGCGCCTGCTTCTCGACATCGAAGCCACCCTTTTACCAATCCCGGTGCACATTGGGCCATGGTCGTTGGATGAATCCTTGGGACGAATGGTCGAAGAGTCACAGCGGCAGGCAAATACCATTAACAAGGGGGATGAATTTCCTACGGACCTCCCGTCACTAATGAGGCCCCATATCGAACCGATGATATCTTTACTTCTCTATCTCTGCACTGAGTCGGCTGATTATGGAGGCGTATCGGTTCCCACGAAGCCGCATGCACAGAAAACCAAACACCATGGCCGGCGCATTTTCCCTCCGGACAAACCGCGGATTTGGGATATGGGGATAAGACTTGGCGCCGCACTTAAACGCGCGTCTGAATCCTCTGGGCAGGGGGAGACATCTTCCGTGGTATATCGATCCCGACCACGGGCACATATCCGCCGAGCTCACTGGCATACCTTCAGGATAGGGAAAGGAAGGGAAAAGCTGAAAATTAACTGGCTTCCGCCCATACCTGTAAACGTTGAATCACCCGATGATCTTCCGGCAGTTATCAAAAAAATTAAGCAGTAACGCGAGGGATAAATGAACAAATCTCCGGCATGATTTCCCCTTGCGGTTCTGAAAAATATTGTGTTATATTTTTTCCAACTGGCTCGCCTGGGCCGCACCCCTTAAGGGCGAAGCGTAGCGCATCACGGTTGTGCGGAACCGTGGAGGCGCTTATTTCCAGGCTGGATAGAGGGTTCGCCGCGATTGATCGGCAGGCTGCCGACGCCTTCAGGGATTTTACCTTGATGATGAGCGCTACCGGGGACAGTTGCCGCACCGGAATCGCGTCAGCGAACCCTTTCATAACCAATTTTGCCCTCCGGAATATTCCGGACTCTTTTCTATTGCATCCCCATCATTTCCATATCGGGGTCATTCGAAGCATATTCAACAGAATCATCCCCGTCAGCCGTTTCCAGCGTGTGAAATGGATCATCTACAAGGTTTTTCGTGATTCGCTCTTCCTCATAGGCAAAGGCAGCGAGGAGGTTCCATTCCGTCTCCCCGTAGCCCAGACTGGAAAGCCATTCCTGGTCCATGGAATCGCCGAAGGAAAGATCATCCCCCTTGAGATATTCATTCTTCAACAGCCACCAATAGGGGCCGTATGCCCGGTATCGCAACGGCGTGTTCAGAAGGATTGTCTTTGCAGCCCTCAGAAATCCGTCGATCCATTTTCCCTTGTCCTGCCCTGCTATCGCCTGTTCAAAAAGGGGCTTTAAATCTTCAACTGCCGGCTTGTAAACCTCTTCCATAGATCCTCCGATTAAAAGAATGGCCGCCGCATCAACGGCGGCCATCATCATACCACCTTCACATTAAAAAATTAATTAATATGCGGAACCGAGAGCTACCCGGCGCCAGTTCGCGTCCGCAATTGTATTGGCCGCAATGCAATGATAGATATACGATGCATCCACGCACACTTCATTCTTCATTCCAGGGGTCCCGTTTACCCCGTTATCGAGATGCGTCTCGCCCCACGAAAGGTTTGTTCCTGTCTCGGTGGTGGCAATGGCATCGCCCGCTTCACCCTTTGTCTTCGCCCGCACGACACACGTGGTGGCATCGCTGGAGACTCCCTCAACAGTGGGATGAGCCGCAGCGCACTTGTACTTTACACCGTCCTTGGATAACGGGGTATCTCTGTTGATCGCATCCTTGAGGTTGAGCAGGGCCGCTGTGTCATTCGCACCAATGAGCACCTGACCTTCTGTTGGCGTAAGCTCTGTTTTAAATGTGTACTCTTTCGTTCCGATTGTCACCTTGTTCCCATCGGAAATATTGCTTCCGCCAGCGGTTACGGTCAATGTACCTGTTGACGCAACGGCATTGACGGGGGTTTTGTCCACGGGGATGTAGTCCGGGGCCTCTCCGTCGTCGGTTGTTGAGCCGATTGTAATCACTATGGCCGGGCGCTTTGCCGCCACAGCCGTAGCAATATCCGTCGCGCTTTCCGCTGGCACGCTTACCGTAACACCGGAGCCTCCGATTGCGTGGCCGGGCACCTTGAACTTGACACCGTACCCGATGTAATCCAGTTCGGATACTCCATAATTTTCAAACAGTAACGTTGTTTTAAGCATTTTGGATATTTCCTCCTAAGCAAATAATTCGTAAAGTGATTTTAGGTCCACGGCGGAAGACACCCACCACCATGCACCATTAAACGCGCCCCCCGCGTCTTGGAAAAACTTGGCCTGATATCTGGCCTTCAGGATAGGGCTGGTTCTTCTCAACACACCGCTGTAACCAGCCTTGTCCTGAATAAACCATGCCGCAAAGGGTTCAAGGACTGCCCCCCGACGGCCCTTGAACCCTGGTAATGATAGATTTGTGGTATTCGTTTTGATGGTCAACCCGAGCTTCAAAAATTCCTCGTTTATGTCCTCGGGGACTTCCTTGTATCGAGGATCGTTTTTCAGTTCCTCTTGCGCCAGTCGCTCGGCTTCGGCCTTGCGTGTCAAAATATCTTTCTCCAATGACGACAAAAGGCCCCCGAAATATCTCAGGGCAATCTGCGAGATTTCGTCTTGGTTGTCACCAAGCTTTTGCGCTTCCTCTTCGGCTGTATAACGCGCAGAATCCATTACAATCGTGTTAAGCTTCCGGCTCGGGGACCCCTCTTTCAGCATGGAATCAATGAATCCGTCTGTGTTTTCATAGAACTTTGCCACGTAATCGCTCCAGACCTTCGCGCAGACCTCCAAGACATCCTTTTCGGACGCCTTCTGCCCATATTCTGCGGCAACTGAGTCGTATTGATTCCCGAAAATCGACCGCATTGTTCGTTCTGTATTCCACAGTCTTTTTGATCCCTCGCGTTTGATCCGTAAATAGCATTCGCAAACTTCTTTCTTGAAATTTGCGTCTGCTACGTCAGGGAACAAAATCTTATCCCCGTCCTTCTTAAATCTCCATTCCTGGAAGTCAACCGAGCCATCTGCTTTGCGAAAAACGAACTCACCGTATGATTCCCATGTAATTTCATCATAGTGATCGAGAAAAACTGATTTGCTTATCTCTCCGGATAACAGAGAGTCGTAATCATGGCTTCCCGCCAAGGCCTTCTTGAGGTTCAGCTCGTCCTCGGAATAAGAGACGCGTTTCAGGCCCTTCTTTTCCAACGCACCGAGGCTGCTTACCAGAAAAAAACCCCATTCCGCCGCATTCGCGGCCCTCTGAAGCAGGCTGCTATTGATGCCTCCTATGATGTTTTCATATTTGAATGACCTCGTGGTTGGGTCCACATCAGTCACTCTGATAATCCCATGCGAATAATCGTCCTTGTATTCATAGCAGTCACCAACGGCCACCACCTGACCATTGAGGCCGACACATGCATCAGCCGGCTTGTCAATCAGTGATTCGGAAAATGGGAGCTGCCCCTTCTTGGCTTTCTGCTTCAACAGTCCGGATGTCTGCTTCACAGTGGACTCCAATCGTGTACGGGTGCTGTCGTAAGCCGAATCCAGTCCCTCCAGGCGACTCTTGGAGTTTTTCAATGTGGTCTGTTTGTTGATGATCTGGCTTCCGAGGCGTGCCCTTTCGTCACCCTCTGCCTGAAGCCCGCGCTCCTGCAGGCGTTTGATTTCAAGTTCAAGTTCGGGAATCCTCTTGTTGAGCTTTTCCCGCTCCGCCTCTTTCGCCGCATCGAGGCCGTTCAAGTCTTCCGTGGCCTTTGCAAGGATCTGAAGCTGATTTGCCAGCCGTTTCTTCTCTTTCTCCTGGTCCTCGGCCGCCTTCGCCGCCAGCCGTTCCATCCTGCGCCGCTTTGCCGCCTCGGGATCTGCCTCAAGCATGTCCATCATCTCGTCTTGAGACATGGCATTGGCATTTTCTGCCGTGGACTCAGATCCGTCAAAAAGTTCCCGCATCCAATTCTTCTTGGCCTGCAGGACTTCCAGCCGGTAAGAATCGAAGGACCCCTTCCCGCAGTAATAATAGATTTTGATGTTTGGCGCCGTGTTCCCCTGACGGACACCGCGCCCGTTGCGTTGCTGGATACTCGCCGGAGTCCAGGGAAGGGTTAAATGATGGATTGCAGTCGTCCCTTTCTGCAGATTCACCCCGACTTCCGCCTTTTTATTGCAGATGACGAATTTCAGGTTGCCGGAATTGTACTGGTCAGAAATCTTCTGCAGTTTCTCCCCGCTGGCCTCTTCCGCATTGATAACCCCGATGAGGTTTGCAATCGTTGGGATATGATGCACGATGATCCGGAGGATTTTCTGATGCTGTGATTTCTCCTCAGTAAAAATGAGCTGCTTCCCATCAGCCTCAAGATCGATCCTGAGGTTTTCAATCAGCTTGGCGTATTTCGGCATGAGGGGGTGTGATACTTCTTGTTCGACGATTCCATGCTCGGGGAATCGATCGACGACTAGGTTTTCGTACTCCTTCGGAAAAACGATGATGTAATTCCCGTTTTCCATCCGAGTCTGCGTATTCAGCTCAACCTGAACATCCATCGCCCGTCCCCTGTTTGATTCAGGGTCAAGACCCATTTCTTCAATTTCATCGCTGTCCAGTACCCGCTTGACCTTTATGGACTTTGGCAGTGTTCTGACGAGGGCATCAGCCTTTTCTCTATCGGCTCCCCGGAAAACAAACGTCATCGTCCGGTTGTAAAGGTCGATGTCCGTTGTTACCCTGTCCATGTCGCGGATGACCGAGAACATGCTTTCCTTTTTTTCGCCTTTCTTCGGAGGGGATGCTGCATCCTTCGCTCTATCTCGCAAACGGGCATAAATGTCCTGCTGCTCTTCTGTCAACTCAACGTCAAGGCTTTCCTCTTCATGAGGAGGAAGTTTGATCTGGTCCGGAAAATCCTCGGCGCTTTTCATGTTCACATACTTGTGAAACATGGACCGGAGGCCGTCAAGGTGCTGGAACCCGACAAGGCCGTCCCTGGATTTAATTTCACCGGATACGCTCATTTTATCAATCGGCTTAATGACGCCAAAAGTTCTGATAAAATCATCGGGCGTATAGATGCCGTATTGTTCAAATTCCTCCATGGGCGTCACATAGGACAGCATGTTGAAGATTTCGAAGGGGCTGTTCGTGACCGGTGTTGCAGAAAGCATGTAGACCCCGCGCCCATTGTTCGCGTCCCGGAGGTAGTTCATCTTCATGGTCATATCCAGGGCGATCTTTGCCGGCGGCGCTGTAGGGAGGTATGCCGTTTGCTGGTAGTGTTCGCCACCAAGCATATTGTTTTTGTAAGCGTGGCACTCGTCTGTTATTACATCAGTAAATCCCATATCTTCGAAATATGGCAGTTCACCTTTTTTCGCCGTCCCCTCGTCGGAAAACTGCTGTTCGAGGTTCGCTTTCTTTACATCCTCAGCATACGACACCTTTTTCTGCGCACCGACTGAGTTTTCGGCAACAACATTCGCCGCCATTTTTTCACTAAGGAGTGACCGGGACACCATCTTTTCAGCGTAAGCCGCCTTACTGTCCGGCCGCATGGGGATCATGCCGAACTTTTCCTTTGTCATGACCACAAGGGAAAAATTTGACTGCGGTATCTTCCACATCGCCTCCCAAACATCCTCTTTGCTGTTACGTTCGATGATGATGTCTTGGTATTCCGGCTGATTGGTGTAGGGATTGATTTTTGTCTCTCCCTTCTCATTCTTCACCGTTTCCTGCATAATGGTGCCGTCCTTGCCTTTCTTGGGCTCAAAGCCGACGAAAAGCACGCCATTATGGTTCCCAAGGAACTTCTTTGATTCGTGATACCAGTTCCCAAGCACTGATTTCGGCACCACGATACAGGTCTTTTTCGACCGGCCAAGCTGCCTGTTGTAGGCGTAGAGGCCAAGCGCCGAGAACGTTTTGCCTAAACCAACGTTGTGCGCCAAAACCCCCCTCCCCTCTTCGGACATGCGCCGGATAGACGAATTCTGATATCCATGGAGCTTTACCTGAGGCGAAACGTCCTTCAGACCAAGGTCGGAATCCTCATAGTCGAATGGCGTAAAGGCATTGAACTTTCTGTTGTAAAGCTCTGAGAGGTCCCCTATGTCGATGTGTTGGTGCATCCATACGTCGAACTGCTCTTCCAGGTTGGCGCAGCGGTCCTTGTATTCCTTTATCCGTTCTTGGGCGTCCTCTCCGGAAGAGGTCACATTCTCGCCATTGAGATATTTCAAGAATTGTTTTGAAAAGGAGTCCTTTTCATCTATCCCTCGGAACTGGCCGAAGGGATTTTCATAGTCCTCGATAAATGCACTATCCTCGATCTGCTTGCCGCTGTAAGGATCTTCCTTGACGACCTTCTCCCACTTGCCGTAGGCGACATTCGGATAGCCATTTTCACGTAGGAATTCGACGACGTATTTCCTTGAGAACCACTTTTGCCGCATTCCAAAAAGGATGTCATCAGGGTTTGTGGTCTTGCGACGGCTCATAATGGCTTCGATCTGCTTCATGAACTTATTTTTGAGCCGTTCGTCAGTTTCCAGAGCCATGGCATCGCTCAATGCCTGGATTTTCGGGTAGATGTCGCCGACACAATACCGGCTCATCGGCATAATCATGCCGTCTGGAGTAATGGCCAGGGCATCATCGTCAGCAAGATCGGCCAAGGACGTGATTGACCGTTTGCCGGAATAGAGCTTTCGAATATCTTCCAGTTCAATAGACTGAATACCTTCCCGGACAAAAAGGTGTTCGACGATGGCCTGTAAATTCGTTGAATCATATTCCAGCGTCCGGCCAGAACCTTCAATTGTGCCGGCAAGAAGATCAGAATACTGACCCTTCTCATCCACTGCGTTTTTGAATAGGCCGAACATTTTTGAGGTATCGCCGGTAAGGATAAGGCCCTTGTTGTTCTTCGGGTGCCCGTAGGTGCCGATTTCCTTTGCAACCAATTCCTGCAGCTCAAGCCGATCCGCATCTTCTCCGGTTCCGTCGTTGAGGGCGTTCTGATACCGGGCAATCATGCCGCCGATGATGGAGCCCCTGAATAACTGTTCCTGGTATTCTTCCCTCGGCTGAGACATTGCGAACTGAATGGCCGCTTTCTGCAATGGGCTCAAGAGGTCAGGGTAAACCTTGAAAATTGCAAAGATCTGCTTCGCCGTGAAGTTCAAGGCCCCTTTCGGCCCGGATAGCCGCATCCTCATCTCTTCCAACGTGGCCGCCCCGAATTTGTCGACATCGATGGCCAGAGAATGATCCGTGGTGACGACCTTGATCCATTCCCCGTTTTGCATCTCATATTCGGCGCCGTTAATGATCTTGCGGTCCCCATTGGCGTAGTTTCTGATAATGGGCTCTGCGGCTTCCAGGGCATCCCAGTCAATCCGTGAATGGAATTTCTGGGCAAGGCGGGTCTTGATGGCAACGTTGTCGACATCTCCGTCAACGACTTCCCGGCTCCATCGGTCGCCTTCCACTTTCGGGACCCACTTCCCCATGATGAACCGTTTGCCCTCGCCAAGCCAGTATTGCCCGGAAATGAACTCTTTCCAGATCACATTTGCCGCCTTCAGCATATCAAAGGAAATGCTGTCAATGCGTTCCAGGAAATCTTTTCCGTGCTTTCGGAAGACGACAATATCAACCACGGTGTCGGTCCCCTGGGCACTGAATGTTTTCGACGGTAGCTTATGGGCTCCGAGGAATTCTGCCTTCTTGGAAACAGCGATCCGGAACTTTTCCCACTGCCCGCCCTTGGCCCCGACGATGTTGGCAGGAACAACCAGACAGCACAGGCCGCCCGGCTTTACCTTATCCAGGGCGCGTAGGATAAAATAACGTTCAATCCGCTTCTCGTTTTTGTAATCCGGGTCGTCATGGGCGCTTGCACCCCGGGCGCTTCCAAAGGGAACATTGCCAACCACTGCATCAAATGCATCGTCAGGCGTTTCCAGAACTGTCTTTTCAAAGGACTGATTTTTGATCAGGTCGCCTGGGTTGAGAAGCTGGGCGACCTTGGAGCCAACCGGATCAATGTCCGCCCCGGTGATGACCGCGCCTTTCGGCTTCGTGGCGGAGAATATTCCCGCTCCGGTGCAAGGGTCAAGAACGTTCCCATTCTCAAATCCGTTCGCCAAAAGTCCATCCCAAAGGCCCTCGGCAACGTGGGTGGGCGTGTAATATTCGAATTGCGAGTTCTCGGTCAGCCCCCCGCGCCCGGAATACTGTCGAAGGACTTCTTTATCCTCTTCTGTAAGGTTGTCCGGTGTTGAGGCGCGGCTCATAATTCCCCTTGCCTGTTCGTTCAGGCGTTCCCTTGCCTTTATCCCGCGCACCTTCAGCCCGTATTCAGAGGTGTCGCTCTTGTAATCGTTCGGGTCCTTCGGCGGCTCTTGCCCGGGGACCTGCTCGGGGCTGAGATCGAACAGGGTCTTGATGATGGATGCGATGTCAACAAAACTGGTAGCCGCGTGAATTTGAGATTTCCAATCAGGTAGTACACGTTCAAGGATCATTATGCCCCCTTATGTTTTTTTCTTGACAATTTTCTAAGAAGTGATAAGTTTTATTCGTAACTTCGATGGGTGGAGGCGTTCTCCGAAATCCCATCGGGGGTGCCTGAGCGGGACGCCTCGCGGTCGGGCCTTTCTTTTAAGATTTGTCCTTCAACATACCTCTGAGCATCTCTTCCCTTCCTGGAAAACTTTGTCCTTATCTCTTTATTGTGAATCACCACAACATCCCAAATATCTCTTTGGATTTCTGCGTCAAAATATTTCTTTATGAAATATTCCTTATCTCTATCGCCTTCAGTAAATTCAAGATGAATATCAGGGGTTTTGACTGTATTCCCGATGGTATGGAGATATGCCTTCCTTGACCGGTCTTTTAAGAAATGCTCATAGTCGGTTTCTGATCCGTCATCAGACTTTCTGAAGGTGTATGTAGACCCTTCAGGGAATAACCTTTCGACCATCGCCCTCAGAACCTCAATGTATTTATCATGATCTCCAAGTTTAAGAGCCTTCACTTCAACGGGTTTGATTTGCCCTAGGAATGTTCTTATTTCCGCACGACTTTTTCTTGGCAATCCAGCGTTTTCAAATAAAATATCGGGATAATTTTTGATGTATGAGATCAAATTTTTGTAAATTGTGTCAATAATATCAGGATATTCCTTAACTATTCCCGGCGAAACGTCCTTCCCATCCTCAATTGCCTTGAATACTTCGGCTGAGTGCATGGCATAAGCTTGTGCGTCAGATAAGATTTCTGGATGACTATCTCTGTATTCCGCTCTGGTTATCTGCCATGGTTCATTCTTTTGCACTGCAACAACCACAGGGAACACCCTTGCAAAAACAGTCTTGATATCCTCAAACGATGTCGCCACCTCAATGGCCGCACGCCAGTCATAGTCTGCTGCCGCCTCAAGCACCACCCCAATATTCCGAATAACCTTGGCCGCTCGGTCGTCGTACAGCTTGGACATCCCATGATCTTTAACGTTGGTCACTTCGAGATCACCAAGGCCATTTTTCTCAAGCCATGCCTTGATAGGCGGAATCGCCTCCGGATCACTCGCCCGGGCAGTGAAGATTTTAACCGTCTCACCATTCGCAATGTGTTCCTTGATGACATCCATCATAAGCGGAATGGGCTCCCCGATATGATCCTTGCCTTTCCATTCTCCATCATATTCTGCCAGGGTTCCGTCGAGGTCCACTCCTACCCATTGACCGCCTTCATTTTGAACTGTCAAATCCTGGTTGACAGTTGCCGATTCGCCGACGAAATGATTCTTAACTTCCTTCGTGGTGTCTCCGCTCCGGATCCATTTCTTGAATTCATCAAAGGGCATGGCAACGATGGACTTCATCCCCTTCCAGCCCTTCTCATAATTTTTCAGATATGCTTTCCCGGCATCCTCCTTTGAGGACCATCCCCACATAATCTTGTGCTCATCGAAGCCGCCGGTTTTCGGATCTTTCTGGTTGACGACAAAGACGGCCTCTGCGCCTTTTGGATCGGGACCAAGGAATACGTCAAGGTGGTCTTTGTCCCGGCCAACAGTGTTTTTTAGATACCCGTAATGGTGATAAATCTTTGATGTCCACTTCTTCCCGTCTTTATCTACCCCGGACCGCTCCGATCCGGCTGGATTTTCAATGACGACTTCCAGGCCCCGGATAATTACATGGCCTTTGACATAATTCCCCGCTTCCTTCTGTGCCTGCGACGGCTCAGGCAAATCGTTTTTTGGGGAGGTCGCGGCCTTGTGCGCCTCACGGTCGATTACAGAAGATTCAAGCACCACGGAAGAAAGCTCCGGATAGTCCGCCAGGATTCCGTTTCCGTCTGAGCCCTTGAGCTTTTTCGCAATGGCCCTGGCCAGTTCGTCTTTATTGATGTTAAAGTAGGAAGCGGTGGCATCCAAGGCGTATGATCCTCTTCCAGGCAAGGCTCTCTCTGCACTCTTGATGGCGTACTCAGCTTTGTTATCGAGGACAGCCAAATACAGTCCCTCTTCCGTCACCTGAACCTTACCAAGGAACATCATGTTGTCCCGCCCATTAAATTTCTTCATGAAAGCACGGACAGCCGCTTTAAGGGACTTCTTTTTAAACAGATCTCTGGTGACATATTCAATGGCAAGCGGTGATATCGGTTCCGGATTTTTCCTGCTGACAGCAAAAGAAAAAATCTGAGAAAAAATCTTTTCTATATCCTCGTATGACTTCGCTGATTCAATTGATGCCCTCCAACTCTCGTCATGATTTTTCGGTTTATTTGCAACCTCATATCCTCGATCTTCGGCATACTTTATGGCGTCTTCCTGTGTATCAAAACGCCTCTGCTTTGGGCCAAAACGTTCCCCGAATTGAGCATCCTCAAGCTGCTTTGGAGTAGGGTCGATGTACCCTATTTCCACGGGGACCTTGCCCACGTAACCGAATTTCCCGTTTGGGTATTGAATGACATGAAGCGTGGCAATCGGTTTCCTGTTGACGAAATCAGAAAGCTCTCCCTCAAAGATGAACCCATCCTGCTCTTTTGCGGGCATGACGAATCCCATTATTGTTTCTCCGCACCGGAAAACTGCCACATTTTTCCAAAAATCTCCTGAAAGGCGCTTTCCATGATCGCACCGATTTTCCCCGCATTTGCCTCGATATAGGCAATTGTCGGCGGCTTTACCGGTTCAATCTCGTTGATCTCCTCGATAACGTCCTTCAGGACTTTCAGGAATCCTTCCGGCGTCTCGTTGTTGTACTTCCCGGCAATCAGGTCGGCAAGCTTCTGGTTCTGCGTCGGCTCTGCCTCTGGAAGGGAATCAATCGCAGCATCAAGCTGCGCCAGGGCATCGGCAAGGGCTTTCTGCGCCGCCCTCTTCTCGGCGAAAGGAAGTCCGCCAGCCTCCAATTCGGCCTGCTTCGCATCAACAATCTTCTGCAGGGATCGCTTCTGAGTGAAAGATAGAGCCATTATGCCGCCACCCCCCTTGCTTTCTCCCTGAGAATTGCCGTCAGGGTGTCGGCTGCCTCATTCAGTAACTCATCATATTTTTCGAGGAGCCCCAGGCTTTCAAGCTCCGCCGCCGCATCGTCAAGGGCCTTGTCAATGGCCTTTGTGTCGGTGCCATACTTCCCGGCGATGATGTCCTGAAGGATTGTCACCGCGCCCGGCTCCGCTACAGGCTCCGTGGGGGGTTCCGGGGACGCCGCCGCATTCTTCGCGGTGAAGAGCAGGGATTCAGTGTTCACAAGAGATTCCTTATAATCTGCATCCTGGGAAGCGAAATCAGGACCCTCCATAAATTCCTTTACCTTTCCGTGCATCGCCGTAAGTTCCTCAATGCTGAGTTTCGACAGGTCGGCAAGCACTCTCTGCTCGTCGGCCTCTGTCATTTTCGGTCCAACCAGAGCAACGGGACCGTTGGCAGGGACTTCCTTTTCAGCGGCAATCTTATTTGACGCTTTCAGATCCGCGACATATTTATCCCATTCTTCAGACGATAATTCGCCTCGTTCCTTCATTTCCCATAACCTCCCCGCCTCTTCCGCATCAGAGAGGCGAATTCCGGGAACTGCCGATGTGCCAGCGGCCTGAAGCCTTGCGGTTTCTTCCGCCGCTTTGTCTATTTCTGCCCTCTGTGCAAGAAACTCGGCGGCCTGATCCTGTTCGGCCTTGATATCCGCCTCGATCTTCTGAGTTTCCCCTCCCTTGGCCTGTTCATCCCACGGCTTAATTGACCCATCAGCGACGGCCTTACTCAACTGCTCATAGTCAAAACTCAAGACCGTTGACTCTCCAACCTCAAGCTCAATCCCAGGTAGGAAGCTACCAGAAACGGCATCCATAATTTTCGTGACAATGGCAGGTTTGCTAAAATACCCATCTTCGGGTCGGTTCATGAATTTGAGAACGGCCCATTCGCTACCCACCACAAATTGCGGCGCTACGCTGCCATATTTCAGCATCCATTCGGCCACGGTTACCAATTTTGCTTTCTCGTCTGCGAGGGCTTTTTCGGCCTTTTTGAAGGCCCCAGAAGCATTTTTCAAAAGCGCGGAATATCGCTGTTTCCCAGCAACAACGATGATCTTTCCTTCGTTGGTATAGTAATTTGTCTTTATGGATATCCCCATGGGCTGCCCGTTCCGTATCGCGGTATCAATCACGTCAATCTTGAATCCCGCCTCATCGCTCTGCTTGAATCCCATTGCTCTCAGGTTCGTTTCGTAAGACGCTTTTGCTTCTTCAAATGCCGCCTGATCCTGCTCAGCCTTGATCTCTGTCTCCGTCTTCGGGGTCTCACCGCCCTTGGCCTTCCCATCATTCCCGGCCTTCTGCGCAGTCAAGGCATCGATCTTTTCCTGAAGATCGGCGTTGAATGCCTTCTGCTTCTCGATACGGGTCTTCAGGTTTGCGGCCTGGGCATCAAGGCTTTCTCCGTTGTCCTGGGCGGTTTGGAGGTTCTCCATCAGTTCATCGTGGCGCTTCCCGGCATCTGCAACCTGAACCTTCACCTCTTCAAGCTGCTTCTTCTGCTCCACAATTTCCTTCTGCGTCGCCTGGAACCGGGCAGAGTTCTTCTCGACCAACTGGGCCGTCCTCTTTGCCACCTGCTCGAGGCTGATTTCCGCATCTCCTTCCGGGGAAACGGCCTGGGTGATGTCCCTCTTATTCAAGAGCCACCGGAAGGCAAGGATTTCGTCTTCCGGGGTGATCTTCATCTTGTTTCCGTCCGGGCTGTGGAAAACGATGCTGAGGACCTGCCCGTCAGTGAATGGGATCTGCACGGTAACGCTGGCAAAAAGTCCCTGTCGCTTTGGTTTTCCGATCACCGGCGGAAGGGCATCAATATCCGAGTCCTTCGTGTAGAGGTTGAATGCCCTGACAAAGGCCGTCATGGTCTTTTCTGTCCGGGAAAAGCGCCGCACTCTGATCGCCTCCATAATCGGATCTGACTCCCAACTCTTCTCCCGGCAATTCTCGTCCTCTTCTCCAAGGTTATAAACCTCGTCAACCTCATCGATCGTTGCAGTTTCAAACAGGAGACGTTCCTGCTTGCGGTCGGCGGTTAGCCTGTACCAAACGTCGGTCAATTCCTTCCCGGAAAACTCTTTCGCAAAATAGTCATATCCGAGCTTTATCCTTCGGCCTTCGGTTATCGGATTCATGTTAAGCGGCCTCCTTCATGAGTTCGTCATACTGGGCCTGCAACTGCTCACCGGTTGAAAGCAGGCCGTTAAGTTCCTGGGATAGGCTTGCGACAGCGGCGCCCTTTTCAGTATTTGCCGCATCGATCTCCGATATCTGGCTGACAAGAGTATCTGCAGCGGCCTGTGATTCAGCCAAGGCGGTCTTGAATGTATTGATCTGCTCGGCAACCGTTGTGCTGACAGGCTTGATTTTTGGAACCGTTACCTTCTGTCGTGCAATCTGCTTTTCTTTCTGCTGCAGATACCTTTTTTCGTTGGCCTGAACGTAATTGATGATCTCAAGGACTGCCTTATCAAGGTCTTCGTAATGCTTGATCGGCACGACCTTGTTGTTGAGGCGGACCTGATAAATCGATCCTCCGGCCTTGGCCTTCAGCATGAGCTTCTGCCCGCTATCAAATGTAATCGTGGCCGTTTTGACTTGATAGCCGGATTCCCGCTTGGCCTTATTGTCAGCCTGGACATCGGCAACAGTTAAGCCTTCGTTGCCCAGCTTCGTCAGAATTGGCTTGAGGCCCGCCTTGTTGAATTTTTCGAAATCTATTTGGATCACGTTTGCCTCCTTTAAGTTATCTTGCGTCCAACTTCCAGATATACTGGCGGATAAGATCAGCTCCGTCGCTGCACTCACCCTGGGTTTTTATTTCAAACCCGGTGCCTATCTCTTCTGCGGCACTTACGTAACCGGCCGACGTGATCGTTGTACCGCACAAAGCTTGCCACTGAATCGTTTGTTGTGATGCGCCGTTGAATACAACGGTCGCGGTAATGGTCCAGGTGCCCGTGGGATAATCTGCGGCGGGGAGCGCATCGATGCACGTAGCACCAATGCAAAGTTCGATTTGCTTGGTCCCGTTGTTGTTATCGTCAAGATTCCCGGCGGCCTTGACTTCGAGGACGTTTCCCACCCCCACGCGGTTGGCCTCTATCTGTCGGGTGCGGAGGATGTCCTTACCTGTGCCATCCGTAGTGACAACACCCAACCTCCCTGTCAGCGCCGAATCCTGCCCATCCAGCAGGTATGTTGTTGCCTCGCTGTAGTTTTTCCCCAACGTGATTTTTTGTGATCCTGTTCCAAGATGCACGGCCTGATTGAGTACGTTGGTTGCCAATTTACTGGACTTGGAAAATATATTATCTCCAATATAACCGCTGGCAGTTCCGACAAAATAAACAGCCTTGGCTGCCGCTTGATCGTCCGTCCATGGATCAATGATGGTATTGCCGGAGATGTTAACGTTGAGGTTGTTTGCGCTGGCATATATGGCGATTGGTGAGGGCTCGATGATGGTATTGCCAGTAAAAGATAACCCCCGTGTGTTTACCAGCGAAACGGCATGTCCAGTTGTGTTTGAGTCATTGCCATGCCCCACAATAGTCAGGCCCGTCACTGCCCCATTGGTATATTCCCCTACACCGCCTCCGCCGCCACCTTTGACCACCAAACCGGGGCCAGCGCTACCGTCCGACACCCCAGAGTCGATTATGCCTCCGATGATCGAGAGATTTTTCCCCCCATACATGCTTGGAGTTGTGCCATCCGAGCAGGATACGATTGATATCCCCTGACGACAGCCTGTTACCGTCGGAGATACAATCTTATAATTATCAACGGCATGCCCATTGATCCCATCCCAATAGGCTACATTCCTCACAATGGGGTTGATCAGTGTAATATCTGTTGATTTTGGGTTTGCAACGAGGTCATTTGTCTCGTCGCGTGTAAACATGATCCCGTATGCGCTGCTACTGATTTGTCCGCTAACACCATCCACAACAAAATTATGCCCCGTAATGTTCCGGCAACTATTTCCGATGACTCCAGCATAAAATGTATCTGCTGTGCTAACGTTTTCAAAACTAGCATCAGCTACGAACTTGAGCCGCAATGCGGCGAACCCCCAATCTTCGATTTTTACGTCCCTAATATGCAACTTAGAAATATAGTTGCTGCTATCCGCACCGTAAGCGTGGATGCCGGTCTGCGTGCTTGCAGCAATCGCCGACTGAGGCCCACGGATCGTGCCGTTCATCACGGACACGTCGTCAGACGTAATTACTATTCCCTGATCAATATCATCGAGCGTCCAAACCACGGCCGATCCTGCTAGATCTATCTCTATACTGCTATTAATTACAATGTTCCCGTGGACAGCATACGATGCCGTAGGGTAAAAGGTCAGACGACTCCCCGCGCTTCCAGCAATTGCCGATATTGCCTGCGTGATTGGAGTGTGATCGTTTGTTATACCGTCTCCCACAGCACCAAACATCACGGGGCGTGCTTTTGCCAGCCCCGTGACATTTCCGGAAAAGACCTGGTAGTCAACCTCGGAGATCATCCCCGGATGGCCGATCAGGGTGTGGGCTCCCGTGGTGATGACGTTCCCTTTGATGGGCTCCAGCGTCATCGTCTCCGGGATGGTCAGATCCGCCGTCAGCGTGGCGTCGTTGTCGATTTTCAGGATGCAGGGCGTCGCGCCGAGATCGGCGACCTTCGCGGCCAAGTCTGAACCCGAGTAGTAGATGGCTTTCCCTGCCGCCGCACCTTCAAGGATTTTTTCCGCGGTTGCCTTCTTGGTCGCGGTGTAGTCATCGTCGGTTACGATCAGCCAATCCCCGGCTGCCGGTGCAACATTCTCGGTCATCTCGCTTGTTTTTATCGCGTAACACGGCGAGTAAGCGACCAACCCGACAATCAAAATAAGAAAAATGTTCTTCAGATAATTCATTCTTGACTCCTTCTATTCTTCCGGCCAGCCGGTTGTAATGTCGTAGGCCATGATTTCGTCAATGGAACTCCTGGCCATGATACGATCCGTATGCTCCCTTTGGGTTTCATCACATGCCTGAATGTATTTCAGTGCGGACACGAGAATTTCCAGGGCCGTATCGTAACTGATTGGGTCTGACCATGCCGCGACATGTTTTGTCATTGCCCCTTCGAAATTTGCCTTGCTGCGCCGATATTCCGCCAATTCAGTGATCTTTTCCCTCTTCGCTGCTTCAACATCCTCAATCCAGTCCGTGCCGTTCCAGACGGGATATCTGCACGGTTCCAATAGGGTAAGTTCTTCTGGTATGTGCCCCAGGCCATCAATGACCACTTGACCGGCATCAGCCTTTTTGTAAGCGACCTCCCCCCGATGGTCTTCGATCTGCACCCAGTCACCGCCACGGAAACACATCGCATATCCAGGAATGGCATCCGGTGGGCGTTTCATCGTGGCCCATGCCGGCGTCAGCCATTCACCATCGCGTGGGGACTTCGTCGCATAGACTGGCTTGCCCGTGGGAATGTATTCCCCTGTCACACAATCGTAATCGAAATATTCTGGCGCATTCATTTTCAATAAACCTTCATGATGAGCATTCTGCTGGTGTTGATCATTCTGGTTTCGTTGCCGCCAACGGATGAATGTGTATGGGAACCCGAAGATGTTGTGGTGTACGTTTTGGCCCCGTAGTCACCATAGGATGTGCCGTCAATATACGTCGCACCGGATACGTCTGTTGGTGCAATCAGCAATGTAACGTTATGTGTATGTGCTCCAGCAGCCCCGTGATCATGGGCCTTCGTCTGATACCCTTGGTGCGTTCCCACATGGTCTCCAGCCGGTAAAATTGCCCCGGCCGCCGGAGGGGCTGTCCGTGAGTTCCTATCCGGATCGTTTAATGATCCATTTGCCCACACTCGCAAGACCCGGCCACGCTCGTCAGGAAGGTTAAAGTGATCATTGTCGGGTTTGCCGAAATTCCAGCCTATTTTTGCATACAATTCCGGATAGCTGGCACACGCCAAGGAATACCCCGCCTCGAACATCCAATGGTCGTCAGGCGGTGTCTCTAATGGCCAGAACATTTCCGACCCGACAGGAATCTCACCTGTTGGTGAGTTGTAAACCTCCTGTCCGTACTTGACCCCGGCGAGCGTCCCGTCAACGATAGGCTTGTTCACGGTAACGGTCGTCAAGCCGCTCCCGGCGGAATAAGCGGCCGTGTAAACGTGACCAAACACCACCACGTCCTGGACCAAGCATACGGCCCTGCCCTCAATGTAAATTTCAGTTTTGTCGCCAGCGACCGTAAACTGTGTCGCGTTCACATAAGCGACCACTCCCGATTCGGGAATCCACCAAGCCGTGCCGTCCATGCGCGTGTCATAGAGCCACCGGGTCCTGTTGGCCAACTGCCTATGGGGTAGGTTGTCAACGCCGTCCGATCCACCTTCAACAGGGTCATTTACCGCGAGCTCGTAAACATTTTCTTCAAAGGTTGATGCTTCCGTTACATTCGCCATGTCGCCATCCTAAAAGTTAAGTGTCCATGTGCCGCTTAAACTGACCTCATCGGTTTTCACAATCGTGTCGCCGCGCACCTTTCGGGAAAACAGCGTCCCGTCGGCGCACAACAGGCCAAACTCACGGATACTGAGCCCGTTTGCCTCATCATCGCCGATACTGAAATCAAATTGGACAGATCCCGCAACTGGGTATGAGTGGGATGCCATTGCCTTGGTAAAGGAGTTGGTCAGTGCGGTATCCTCAGGCGTTGCAGCGGTTCCGTTTGTCCCTATCCCTATGGTCGTTATGGATTTGTCCGTAACATCCCCGCCAAGCAAGGACGCCTGAATAGCCTTGTGGCCATTTACGATGGTGTTCTTTTCAACGTAATGCCCCACCAACACCCCCTTGCGATATACGTTGAGCCGGAGCACCCCTTCAGGCTTTGCTAATCTGTCTTTCGCGTTCATATTCTCTCCATCTCACTCGATATTGACGGAATCCCCTGATTCCATTTGAATCGTATCGCCGTCCGTGTCGCTCTGTATTCCCTCGGTATACAAAGGACCTGTCACCGTCAGATCGAATTCCTCCCGCACCACGTTATTATGGAGGATTACTGTTCCTTCCCAGCCGTACGGCTCTGCCGGTGCATAGCGGTGAGCCCCATTGTGCAGAATCTCCCCCCAAGGAACATCCTCATTAAGTGCGTATTGGGCATCAAACGTAACCCCGCCATCGTCCGGATCATCTACTGTGTCTGCGATATCTGTATTAAGTCGCAACCCTTCAAAAATGATGTGTAACGGTTTGATCTGCTTAACTCGATTCATCGCAAGGGTGATCAGTTCCATGTCAACCAGGACCGTATCAACCAAGGTCAAACCAAGTGCGCTTCGTGATGTCAAAATGCACGTTTCCGGATCAATGCTGTCCGCCAGCAATTCAGCTTCTGTGTAGAAAGCGGTTCCATATGCCTCCGCAGGCTTTGCGTAGAGGTGGTCGAAACTTCCCCGGAATCCAAGCCGCCTCAAGGCCGCCTTCAGAGGTAGGGTGGTTTCCTTTTGCTGAAGTTCAAGCTTTCGCTGGGCGACCAGGATTGGGATATTGTCGTCCGGCATGTCGTACTCAAAGTATCCTCCGAGCTCGATAACGAGCGCCCGCTGATCCTCCAGGCTTGCCGTATAGATCGACCGCAGCGCTTCAACCCTGTCGTAACTGGGATCAAAATATGTCGCCCAATACTCCTGGATTGCCTCCGAAAGCTCTATCCAACGGGTCGTATCCCGCTTAACAGGCGAAAGTCTTTTTTTGAGCCAGTCGATCATCATTCTTTACAAACTCGTCAGGGTTACGGTGGTCGTTGTCATATCGATGTGGACCATTTCATTCAGGCCCGTCGCCTCTGTCGTCCCCGCAACGGTTACTTCGAAATAGGCCCCCATCCCGTCGAAATAGCCCGTCCCATTGATGATTCGGTAAAAGTCCTTAACCAGAACGATGTCCTTCCGTGCCGCCGAATCTTTCCCGTAATTTGCCTCCAAGGCATCCTCTATGGCTGATTGTGCATCGGTAATCACAACACTGCTCGGGACCTTGCCTGTAACGGTCAGATGGAATGTTGAGAATTCCGGCGCCACCCATTCGAACTTTCGGTTCAGGATTTCAACCTCATCGAGACGCGCCATTATTTCATCATCAAGGTCCGCCCTGTCCGTGGCATATGCGGAGATAAAGATTTTGTTGATGTAGAGGACATCGGCACCGTATGCGGCCTCAGCTTCCTCTTCGCCCCATACCTTGATCCAGAGGATGTTTGCGACAGACCGTTTGATGAAAAAGATGTAATCGTCACGCCAGACGAGCTTTTCGTTGTATATCGGCCAGTACCTAAGGTTTTGCTGCATCTCGGGAATTCCCTCGGCATCCTGCCCGTCCGTGATCGCCTCTGCGGTAACCATGGCCAGATCGGCCGCCAGCCCTGCCGAATCCAGGACCTCGCCGACGAGGTACAGCGGTTGCCCGGAAGCCAAGGTAATATCCCCTTCCGTGAGATAAAGAGTTAGCTTTACCAGTGCGCTGGCAGGAAGGACCGTGCCGACATATTCATTCCCAAAACGGACCCCCATCTTCCCTGCGTGGGAATAGAATTCATCATATGCGTGGTCGCCGCCGTAAGAATTCTGGAAAAGACGGGAATAGGTCCATTCTTCATAACCATCGCCTTCGCCGAGGTCTACATAGACATCGAAATCACAAATTTTGGCGGCATTTTCCGCCGTCAGATCGGCGTCAAGATCCTCGTCAAAAAGGATCTCATAAAATGATTTTTCCTCCGTTACCGTGTGGACAACTTCCAGAATGGATTTCTGCGTAACATCAACGGTTCCTGTCCCAGCGGCAGCAATGGTTATTGCAGCATCAGTGGAATAATCAGTGCCTGTCTCAGAGGACATCACTTGCCCAGAAGGGAGGAATATCGGCAACGGTCCATTGTTTGTAATGGTCACGGAACCGGTAGAAGGGGTCTTTTTCCGGGGAATGTACTCCCTGTCTTCGGCAAAACTCATTACGCTGGAATCATTCAGCGCGGTTGAGAGAAAGAATTCCTGACGCGCCCGTTCGACGGCCCATAATGCGGATCTCAGGCACCAGCTCATGAATACGGCAAGATGATTGATGAACTGCGACTTCCCCAGGGCTTTCCAAGAGTTTTTGGTTGCCAGGATCTCTTTGAATTTCGCTATCGACTCTTCTTTGGTGATCATAGAGTTACGGTGTCCTCATAGACGCCGAGCATGTGGCGTATCGTCAGTTTAAGCAGGTCGATTTCCTTAAATTCCACATCGACGCCAACAATGACCAGGTTTTCAATATCCTTCGGCATTTTCACGACCAGCGACATTTCAATCATCACATCCAGGTTGATGCCGGGAGGCTCAAATTTGAACGCTCTAAGATTATGCCCCCAGGCCGGAAGGTCCGCCAAGGTTCCCTGTGGGGTTTCCAGCCATTCCGCTATCCGGTCAGCGAGAACATCCTCGTTGAGGTACTTCTTCACCTCCGTAGCAGGATCAAGGGCAATCAAGTGGTCAAGTTCTTCAATTGCCATGGTCACACCCTGTCATAGGCCATGAGCGTCAGCATGGTATCGTCAAATTCCGTCGGTATGTTCATCGGGTTCTGTTGAGCGTTCTTTCGTGCTGACATTTCGGAGCCCAGCTTCGACATCGCAGCGGTAAAAGCAGACAGATCCGGACTTGTGGTGTTCGAGGCGACCGTTGTCTGAGCCATTGGGGGAGCCGCCGTCTGTGCGCTCAGACGTTCCGGGGTAGCCGGCCTTTTTGGTGCGGCATTAGCCGCCACCATGGCTTCTGCTGAAACAGGTGTTTGGGTGCCCGCTCCGCGTTGCTGCGCTTGGTTGAGTGCCAGCAGATGAGCTTTTTCTTGCTGGATTCTTTTCGCAACACCCGCCCTTACATCCGTAGAGGAGCTTCTGAAGTTTGACTGTACATTTGCGGCCTTATAGTCCTGAACAGCAGAAATGATATCCGCCTCAGACATATCGGCGACATTTTTCCCTTTGAGCGCCTTCTCTACGATGGATGTCCCGGCTCCATATTGGTTTGCCGTTGACATTACCATTTCCTGGACAGCGCGGCCTTTCCCAGATAGATCTATCCCGGCCCGTGAAAGCCTCTGCATCTGCGGGCCGTACTTCGTCTCTACGGCATAACGCTTCTGCGCCTCGGCAAAATTAGGATCTTGAGAAGCAATGCCCTTCCACTTTTTATTGAACTCAGCGCTTCCTACCTTCAGCCCATCAAATTGGGAGGCATATCCTGATTTTTGGAGAAACTTCCCAACTTCTCCCTGATTTGATGACAGTTGATAGGAACCATAAGACTGACCGCCCTTGTCTCCCCTTCCGGTGCTGATTGTCCCGGCCGCCTGAGTGGCAGTTTTGCCTCCGGTCTCAAATTTTGTCGCGGAATCTCCATAGAGCCAATCATGGACCTGTCCGCCAAGCGTCCAATCCTTTTTCCCCGTGATAGCCGCACCAGCTTTATTGACTGATGAACTGATAAAGTTCTCTTTGCCTGTGAACAGTGAGTAGCCTGCAGCTCCTATTGCCCCCACCGCAGCAACCCCGGCTGCAATCGTCCCGATAGGGAGCGACGCCAACATCGGAAGGACTCTTGCCGCCATGGTTGCTACTTTTGTCATCGGCCCCCCGGGCATTTTGGGCATCTTTGAAAGCTTTCCGCCCTTGCCGCCAACAAACGGGATTGGGAGGCTTAAAAGGCTTGAACCTCCCCCTTCGCTTTTTCCGCCGCCCTTTTCGATGATCTGAATCAGTTCTTTGTGGCGTCGTTCCTCTGCCTTTTCTGCTGCGATGAACTGGCCTTTTTCGTTCCGTCCATCCCTTCGCGCCTCAGTCACGTCGCCTATTTTTCGGATGGTCTTCCCGATCACGCCATCTTCGGAAATTGCGTTCTGCGCGGCCTCCTTGAGTTCCATCGCAGCCTCAAAGAAAGGTCCGCCAGCGGCTTTCCCTGCGGCCTCCTCAACTGTTCCCATATCGCCATGCCCGCCAATCCCGCCAATGCCATCTTCCGTAAGACGTTTGAACCCACTCTTCAATGAGAACAGGATTGATTTCCGTTCCTTGCTCTGCTGTATCTGCGCCCTGGCTTCCTGGCTCTTTGTCGAGGCAAAACGTCCTTTTTTGTCGCGTTCCGCTTGCGCCGCCTCGGTCACAACGGCGGCATTTTTGATCACATCGGCTGGACGTTCCATTACAGTTCTTTGGCGATCAATCGCCGTTGCCACTGGACGGCCACGCTCTTCCCGCAGGGAGTTGACATGCCGCCGGCCGCCGCTCGTGCTTGGCTTCCTGGCAATGACTGCCTCAGCCTGCACCATGGCCTTTGTGGTCGCTTGGCGGAACTTCTTGATGGACGTATTAATTTCGATTTGCTTTAGAAGGGGAACGATGTCTTTACGATTCGATTCCTCAAGCCTGCTTAGGACCTGAGAAAAGGCGGATAGTTTTCCGTTTCCGAAAGCCGGTCCTGAATCATTGGGAAATTTCGCGTCAGTGATCATTTTTTCTTCAGCTTTCGGATTAATGCATCATGTAGAGACTTCACGCGGCTCCTTGGGGAATTCATCAATCCTTCCAAGGTTTGTCCGCCATACAGACAAAGATTTTCAAGAACAACATCCCAGGCCCGTTCGCTATAGTCCTGGAATGTAGTCGCTATTCCGAAAGGGAACCCGCAGCCGGGTTTCTCCTCCCTTCTCGGGGCAGATATGGGGAGGCATGATCAGGTTAAGACTTCCGTCGGCATACTCCATCTCAAGACCGTGTCTCAGATCGTTCAGGGTCGTAAAAACCAGATCGGCAAGGGATGAAAACTTTTCCGTGGTCAATCCAATAATCCGCCTCCTCCGGGCTTCATATCTCTTCGCTGAATCTTCACGAGAGGCATCAACCGCAAAATCGATGTGCATGAGGAGACGTTCAATCCGAAGCATAGCAGCCTGTTTCCGGTAAGCTCCGGATGTCTCCCCCTGGTCCCCAGCTATAGACCGCAGAACGATTGTTCTGTTCTGGAGAATCTCCATATCGATTCCAGTAAGAGGACGAACCGTAATCCGTTCGCCTTCCCACTCGATATCTCGTTCCGGAAGCCCCTTGATCGGCGTATAAGCTTCGGCCAACTTCCTAAAGTCCTGCAGGAAGGTGTGTGTTTTCCCGCAATGGCCGCATTCATACGTCAGGGCGATCTCGGTATCCTTCGTGGTGTGAAGCCAGTACCAGTAGAGGGCAAAACGCCGGTCTTCAGCGGTCCAAGTCTTCGCATCGATAAATGTGGCTTTGTCCTGCAGTCTATTAAGAAAAAGGGTCGTCAGCTCCTCTTCGTGATCCTCAGCAACATCGGCGAAGTCTATTGCGTCGCCGACCGTGGCCTCTCTCAGGGTGATTTTTTTCTCGGGATTGCTCGGAAGCGAAAAAGGTGAAATCATCATTCTCCCCATGACCTAAATTGTATAAACGACATCGGAAATTCCAAAAACCCCTCAGCGTCAACCGATTCAGTGATATCCCCTAACTGTGTTGGGAACATAAACCATGCATCCTGAACGGAATCATCGACAAGGTTAATGCGCTCAACCTTCCGGACATATGCGTTCGGGAGATTTACGGTCCCGTCAGCATTAACCATCGCATCACACCATGCCGCGAACCACTTGTAGATTCGCCGGTCCTGATTGTCCCTCACGGTCATCGAAACACCAACAGGGCCAGTGCCTATTGGAAAGGTGAGGGTTTGTATCCCTGCCTTCACCTCCTCCGTTTGAATTTCAATCGGGCCATAGGTGATGTCCTTGATGTAGATGTCCATGTCTTCGGGAGCTGATTTATCGTCAAATCGAAGCTGGAACTGCCACGGCTCCTGGAATTCCGTGTGGACAAGCGTGCTGGCAATCATCCGCAGCTTATTGAAGTCTTCAGTCATCAATACACCGTTGCCATGGGGATAATGGCCTGACTGTCTTCCATGTCCAGTTCCAGGGCGTCTTTGCGGTTTCGCAGGTCTGTTTCGTCGGGTATCCCGTCCTGTGATGTTCCAATCACGCCTGCGAACTGCCTTTGCTGTGCCGCATTCGCAATCCCAATGAGCGTGACCAGATAGTCGAGTAGCTTCCCTATCGCGTCATTTGGGAGCTGCCCCGTTGCCGGGTCCATCCCTCTCAAATTGACGAAATAGTGAACTGTGTAAGGCTTCACTGATCCGGTCTGCTCTGTGATACTGATCGTCTCCGCCGATGCATCTGCTTCGTGATATTGCCCCTCCGCATCAAGGACAATGGCGATATCAAGGAAGTCTTCAGGGGTATCGACTTCCGCAACGTCAGCCCCCAGCGTGATCTTTCTCAAGCATCCGGCCTTGTCCTGCCAAGCCCCAAGAGCCTGATAGAGGAGCGCGTTTATCGCCGGATCTTCGATAAAGAGGATCTGGAATTGAGAAACAGCCAGTGCCTTGAGTTCATTCGGGGTCATCAATTACTCCCAGGATAAGGTTTCCTGCTCGTCATCCAACCAGGACGCCCAGTTGCAATGCAGCGTCCCCGCAGGCTTTACCAGTGTGGCACCGTCATCAACGGAGAGGTCAACGCCATCCATCTCGATCCAGCAGTCTTCCATCGTTACCGTGTTGTACTCGTTGGATTCGTCCTGTGATTCCGAAATCAGGGCCAGGGTAGCGGTGACGTATCGCTTGTTCTTCACCCAATCGATAAGGAACTGCAGCGCCTTTCCGCTCACCACTTCCTTGAAAGTGATCGGGACTTCCTGCGCGTTCATGAAAACGCCCTGCTGCACGAACTGAACGCCGTGCGGCCCCCGGCTCTCAATGACTTCCCGTTTCATGGCCGGAAGCTGTGTGATCTGCACCAGGTATTCGAGGTCCGGATATTCGTCGAACGTCATCCTGAAATCGTCAGCCTTTGCCCCCTCGCCCATGGCAACGAGATTTTTGTATGAGCTTTTCAGCAGGGGTACGTTGGCGTTTACATTTGATATATTTGCCATCTTTGTCTCCTTGCGGCTTACAGGTAAGTCACACCGATATTTTCCTTGTTGAGCATAAGCTTGGTTGAGATTGACAGGTTAACCTCGGCACGAACCAAATATCCGTCTTTCGTTCGCTCCTTATCGAGAGGGACGGTCATGTTTTCGATCACGCAATTGTCGATGATCATCCGCCTCCCGATATTGAGAATCACTGGTGAAGGAATTCGACTGTCTGCGCTTGGGGTCCCGCTTTCCCACATATCGGAAGCATACTTCATGAATCCTTTCGAAAGATCCGTTGGGGTTCCGCCTTTGATGGAAGGCCCCATCATCTTTTCAAGCTCCCGCAGGGCATCCCACACTTCAATCTTGGCATTCGATAAGGCGTAAAACACCAAATTGAGCATGAAATTGTGCGGCCTGTTCCCCTCCCATACCTGTGTACTTGATAGGGTGGTGATGGAAGTGAGGCCAGATACCGCCTGAATGGTTCCTCCGGTTTTTTCGAACATCCCGCCGAGATTGCTTTGTTCGAACGGGCTATCCCAGTTCGACTGCAGGGACCGGGATGTTCCGGGACCGATGAGGCCAACAACGCATTTGCTGATCTTGTTCTGATCGTCCGGCTGAGACACCCACGCTTTCAGGTATGGGCTCACGCGGCTATCGCAGTTCCCAACCACGGTAACGTTATTGGTAGATGCCCTCTGTGTGTTACCGCCAGCGGCTGCATTCTTCTCGCCGCTGTCGGTAAACACATATCCGGAGTTCTCAGCCATAGAGGATTACAGCCCTCTCTGTTTTCGGATCTTCAGGGATTTCTTGCGGGCCTGTTTCGCCGCTCCGGTAAACGCCTTCCGCCGGGCAACCTTCAGGGCCGCTTTCTGTGCCGCCGAAAGCTTGTGCGGCCGGCCGATTCTTTTCTTCTTGAAGGTGACTTTCCCGTCACGCACGACCTTCACGGTTGACTCCATCACGGGATCATTGCTGACGGCATAATTGCTGATGATGCTCTCATCGTCGTCTTCCACATCGTTCAGTTTTTCGGAGAGGAATTCACCCAGCTTCATGCCGGCGTCGTCGTCTTCTTCATCAATGAATGCCTGAACGTTCCCGGCATCGGCGCCAAGGGCTGTCAGTGCGAAGCCTACTTCAGCCAGAACCTCATTGAAATAGGCCTCCTCGTCAGCAGAAAGATCGTCGTCACCATCAAGGTCGGCAATAAAGGCGATGGAATCACTCAGGGACTGCCAGGAGAAGTCTCCCCCCCCAATCCATCCGAGGGCGCAGGCCATAGCCTGGGACCGTGTCTGCTTCTTTGCGAAATCGTCTACGGAACCGCCGTCTCCTGCGGCCTCGAAAATCTGTTTGCCGGGATCTTCTTTGACAGTAAAAGGCGCTCCAAAAATGGTTTCTGCCTCGTCCGCTCCTAAACGGAAGTTACTCATGGGATAACCCTCCAGATATTTTTATAAAAAGTGGGTGCCCGCTCCTGATGACGCGGGCATTTAAATGGTTTACTTTATCAGCCGTGGCTGTCCGGCGATTCTCCGGGCTGCCCCTGTCGGGCAGAAATCCCAGGTTACAAGCCAAAGATCGATTTCTGTTTGCTCAACAGTAATCTTGTACGGTTCCGTGCCGTCAATTTCCGGATCACGCGGTTTTACCAGCGCACCGGACACAACAAGCTGATCAAGGATTTCTTTCGTCAGCCTCATAAGACCGGTCCTTGTCAACCCGTCCGGCTCAAATTTCATATAGGAAGCCGCTTCGACAAACCGATGGTCAATGTAATTTGCAATCCTATTGATCCAGATGAAGCGGCTGTAATTCTGCTTGTAGTGGATGGACAAACAGTCATCGATAACGGCGCCTCCATTATCCCCTGCGATAATCGGGTTAATTCGGGCGTCGTAGAAATCGTCGCGGTTAATCCAGTCATTCGGATAAAGGGGTTTCATCCCTGTCCTGTAGTCCATCCGGCCCCTGTTCGGTCCTGCAGGCGCATAATGAATTCCAGGGATAGCTCCGGTCATGATCGCATCGCCCTTGGCACAGGCCGCCGCCACCGCGCCTGAAGCACCCCAAACGGTCTTCCCGTCATACCAACGGTCGTTTGCCGAAAATGGACAGTAGTAAACCGCAGCTTGCCTGTTTTCGAGCCCCGTCCCGCGAATCCAGTCGATGGCCGCATCGGATTGGAGGTTGGGATTGATGTCGAAAAAGAATGAGCAGTGCCGTTCCTCGGCGATATCGATGCAGTTTGCCAGGACCTCCTCGTCGTAGTTCCCTGCGGCGAACATCAAATCACACGAAAAGGTTTCATTGCGAAACAGGTCCCAGGCATCAATCCATTCCTCGGCATCCGGTTCCGTGCCGTTGTCCCCACCCGCAAAAGTGGTCTTTGTCGCCGTGCCGATGCTCTCCAGGATAGCCGCCCAGGTCAGATCATCGGCCATATTGCACCGGAATCGGTCGCTGTTCTGTTCCAGGACGGTTTCAATGAATGCCGGACGGCCAAGATCATCCTTGTCGTCCGGATCAATGCCGACAAGGTAGGTTTCCAGCAGGTACTCGTCGCCGCTTTCGTCCTTGTCATAGAAATTGATTGTGAACCGGGAATCATACTCGCCCCGGTAACGTTTCCAGTTGGTGGTCGGGACGGCCAGCGTAGGGGTGTTTTCAGCCGAGGCGGTGTGGGCATTGATGCAAATCAAGTCCCCGCCTATTACGGAAACAACATCATTGACCTTATAATCTGTGGCTGTCGTCCAATCTCCCTTGTCGGTAACGACATTGGCGATTTCGAAGGATCGGTTTGTGCTGGGATCTCCGTCGATAGGCCAGACCTCCATCACATGGCTTGCATCAAGCGTCAGCACGGTCCCGTATGGATGACCATTGGCGCCCGAAGTCTGCCCAACCTCCACGGATGAGGTGAAAATTTCCCAATTTTCATGGCCCTCCTCTGTCGGACCAGTTTCCCCCGCTGTGTGCCCTGTGGTACAGATAAACTGGATGTCATCGCTATCCACGACATCGCCCAACAAATAGGTGCTGCCGGTAACCCAAGCCCCCTTGTAGTCGATCAGCTTGACCAGCAAGGACGGAAATTTCGCGTCTTCATGGACGACACGCACAACGTTGACATAGTTGCAATCCTCCGCAGCCTCTGCCAGATGCCGCAACCCCTCCATGTTCGTGGAACGTTTCGGCAACGGCTTGCCGAAGATTTCCTCCCAGGTGTTTGCCGTCACCTGGGTAACAACACCGACAGGACCCTTGCCGGCCGCAATCGCAGTGGCTCCAACAGACACGGGGCCGCCACCTGTCTTGTAGGTGTTATCTTTAAGCTGCAGGACCGCAATCCCAGCAGCGTTCGTGATGATAGACTTCATTTTTTACCTCCGGATTTCCGGCCGGATTTGCCGTTGCCGAAGGCAACAGGTTTGGCCGGCGCTTCCTGTTTGGATTGCTGCCCTCCGGAATCCTGGTTGCCAGCGATTGACTCCCCTGTTCCCTCTGCTGTTCCTTCATCGCCGGAACCGGTGCCGGGACTCTGGCTTTCGGAGCCTGCAGCGCCATTGACCTGGAATGATTCCGTGGCATCTTCGACAGGTTTTTCAACTCCAAAGATCGCGATGGTCACGGCTTTGTGGTGTTCTTTCAGGTAGGTGAGCACGTCGGGAACATGTTTAAGGGGTATGTCTACATCCCGCTCGGCATATCCGGGGAGATCAAGGGTGAAATGTTTGTATCGCCGATGGATGCTGAATATGCTGTTGTTTTTGAGTCTTATTTTCATGGGCTGCTTCCCTCCTCATCGAGACTCCTGATAGGCTTACCCGGGGGAAAGGAGCAGGGAAAACCCGGATAAGCCTTATCAGGAGGTGATTTGCTGGTTACGGAGTCTTATGCTGCGACATCCGTGATTGACAGCTCCATGAAATAGTCCCTGCCGTCAAAGGGCTGCAGGTCACGATACGCCAGCTCCCAAAGGGTGTTTTCATATTTCAGGTCACCCTGGATTGAATGTTTGAAGGCCATGGCCGGAATCGCGTCGCCGGCAACATATCCGGCTTCGCCGATGTTTTTGCCCTTGGCGTAGCAGAGGCAACTGTAGTTGGTGCCCCGCTGCGGGTCCTCATACAGGTCCCACATTCCGAACAGCCTTCCGACATAGTGAGGCTGCGGGATTCTGGAATAACCGGAGGCCGGGACAAAGAAGGGCTCCTTCATGCTGCGGAACATAATGGCGGACTTCGAATCCGCAACGATTCCGACAAGGCCGGATTTTCCGTTCTGCGCCATCAACACGGAGTCGATTTCAAGCAGGGTCTGGCGGATTGTCTCGTAGTGCTCCTGGAAATACATCTCATCCGGAACATGCATGTTCCAGGAACGCTGCCCCTTCATGTAGAAATACATGTCGCGGAGGTGCTTGCGGTCCTTGTCGGCGGAAAGCAGGTTCCGCATGGCCAGCATTGCCATGGAATCGGCATTGAGGTTGTACTCACGCCTCAACCCCCAAAGGGCCTGAAGGGTGGTCGCTGCGGAAATGGCGGATTCATGGGGGTAAATCGTCCTGGAATCCATCTCGTGGTTGACCGCCGGAATGAAGGTGGGATCTTTCTCGATATCGATATCAACGCCGATGTGAATCTCGATCCCGTTTGCCGGAGCAATGGAGAAGACGGGGTGAACGACGCCATTGGTGTAATTGACGGTACCGGTAACGGTAATGGTCGTGCCACTTACGACGAAGGTCCCGTGTAGCGCATTGACCCCATCATCAACGGCAACGATGTTGCGGTCGTGAATGATCTTGATGGATTTCTTTTTGAACGGCCTGACTGCGCCCCACTTGGAGGTGGCATTCAGGTCGAATTCGTTGGCTGATCCGGTATCAGAGCCGTCGCCGGTCCCAACGAGGAACCTCTGATCCATGCTGGAATACTGGCCGCTGAAGCTGTAATCGATCTTATCGCCGACGGTCAGGTCTCCAAACGTGGACGCTGCAACCTTCCAGATTTTGAAAATTTCACTCTGGTTAAAGCTCCCGGGAACGTAAGAAACAATGTTCCCGGTTACGGAGGCCAGCATGACCGGAAGGATCAGCGCAATCATGCGATCCCTCATGATAATTCCTTCCGTGGTTGAGAAATTCGCGGCTTCGAGAACCATCCCGCCAAAGTTGATCCGGCTGTCTCTCGTAGACAGGCCGATAACGTTTTCCATGGCCTGATATGCCGACGCCAGAAGCTCGTCAGAAGGCATCCTCCCATGCTGCACACAATAGGCACGCAGTGCATTGGAAGCGGTCGCCTGCGCCGTCGCTGCGCCCTTCCCGAGACCTTCAAAGATACTGCCTTTTGTGGCAGACTCAAGCCGTTCACATCGCGCCCTGGCGTCCGAAATAAAACCTCCCGTATTCTCATCGATTACCGGGGCAAGCAACGCACCTTTCATGTGCGCGGCATTCTCGGTGATGAGCATCAGTCTTTCCTTGTAACGATCCATTGCAATCCTCCATCACTGGGTTATTGATTTGGCCTGTGCGTGACCCTTTGGCGCGGGGGGTTGCCGCAGATCGTACAGGCTGTTCTTAGATGGGAAGATTGTACGAAGGATTGATTCGATGATGTAATTGCAGGAAAACGCAGGATAGAGAGAGAAAAACGCAGGATAGTGAAGGATGTGAAATCTCGAAATAAAAAACATGAGGAGATATCCCGGTTTTTTACTTCGAGATTAACGTTTTACTCAATGGGTAAATTGTGTCCGTCCCCGACCGCCCGTGCATTGGCCTGAATCTCGTCGATCACAGCATCGGCAACCGCCTCGGCAAATTTCGGGAGCCAGCCGCCATTATCTCGCCCATTGGCATCGGTATCAAACCCCTGCCCTGCAAGTCCTGAAATGATTCTGTCTTTGAGACCACTTTTACTGAGTGCCATATTCCTACCCCTTGCTGGCCTTTACATCTAAAGAAAAATCAGAATGGGGAAGCCCCGTGAATGGGCAGATACACAGTTGTGTCACCACCCCGCTCAGGTCCCCGGACCCTCCGTCAATATCTATCTTGCCCATGGATGTCAGTTCCGTTTTGCCGGTAACGCTCACCTTGGCATTCCCCTCGATAACCCCCCGCAGGTTCTCTATCGACGACAGGAACAGGCTTTTCTCGCTGTGCAGGGTAATATCTCCATCGGCTGACACCCGGATTGATGTCCCTGTTGCCCGTTGAGTAACCACAATGGAATGATCCGCATTCAGCTCTACGGTCGTGCCGTTCTGCGTATAGACCACATTTTTGTGGTATTCAGCCGCCCCCGGCGCCGATTCCTCGCCGGTTTTTTTGTGAACCAGCTTTTCTGATCCGGCAAAGGATTCGTGCGGAAAGTTCGGGACCTTGCCGGGAGCATAATGGACCGAACCAACGATCATTGGGCGCCGTGAATCACCTTGGTAGGGAAAACGGACCCACACATGATCGCCGACGGACACAGGTGTAAAGCACCCATCGTTCGCCCGGGAACCCACGGGGAGGAGGTATTCCGCCCAGGGGAGATCTTTCGTCGGCACCTTGTCCGTAAAGACTCCAAAAACCCGCACCTGGACCCGCATCATTTTGTCCGGATCATCCACGCTTTCAACAAGGCCGATATAATCCCCAAAGAATTTATTCTGCTGTTGTCCCTTTGGCCGTTCATCGTTCATAGCAGCGGCAACACTCCTTTCACCCGGCAAACATATTTTTGAGACCTGTAATGGTGGGCCACCGTGCCGACCACGACCCGTGACGGTAGGCTTTCGTCAAGCGGAGCATCGACCCGCGACATGTGCCACTTCAGGGAAAGTGGAATTCCAGGGACCAGTGATCCGTTTCCTGTGGTTATGAAGTCAATTGCCGGATACGGCATGCTCTGCAGGTTGTTGAGAGTTGGCAGGTTCGCGGCATTGACGAATTCCGGGGGACTGGCCAGCTTCATGGCCGACCTAACCAGCCCCTTGGTCATGTTCCAGCCGATGACATTCCTCTCCGCTGCATCTCGAATCAACGACTTTGTGTTTGGCCTGACAAAGGATGTGATTTGCCACCGGGCGTTCATGTTGCCGTATTCGTAGGCGAATTTCGGTTCCTGCTTCAACATCACGGACAACGTTTTGAACACCATGGAGCCCCGGCGGAAAAAGCACAGTGCCCCTTTCTCCCTGGCCACCTGCCGCAAGAGCTTCGACGGCCTCATTCCCGGGAGGAGGTGGTAATCCTCCAGGGCCGGGAATCGATCGATTTTATAATTTACCCCGAAGGTAAGCCGCCGCAGGATTGTTTCAACCGGCTTTCGCGTGAAGCAGATCGAATCCACCGCTGGCTGTTTCAGGTCATCGACATTGTACTCCATGCAATTCAACTTCACAGAGTTGCCGTGGTTCGGCATGGTCCAAATGGTGAAGTGAAGCACTTGGTCGAGACCCCTGTCATCTTCCTCAACCTGCCTCTCAACATCGGCAATGCGTATCTCCAGGATGTCTCGGACCCTCAGCTTGATGTCATTGCGGATGATGGAGTCTGGATCATCGAGGGTCATCATTAGGCGCGGCCCCGAAAGATCAAGTGTTTCAACGAACGTCGCCTCTCTCATATACGATAGGTCGATGGGTATCCGGATCGTCTTGTTATCCTCGTCAGTCCGAAGGACAAACATTTTCTGGAATAGGAAATCCTGTTGATCACCCATTGACGGCTACCCCCGTGCGGAATTCAAGGTAATGCGCGAGAACCCCCTGTATCTCGACCGGATCGGGAACTGAGACGCTTTCCCCAAAAATCACATCAGTTTCTACCTGAAGGCCACTTGAAACGGCATAGAGGCGACCAACTCCTTGGCTTGACGGGATGCTTTCATCGCTGAAAAGCAAGGCCTTGTTGTCAACCACGTGGGCAGGAACATCGAAAGTGTCTCCATTCTCTCCGATGGCGTACCGGCATGTAAACTTTTCGTTACGCGTTTGATAGGCGTACCACGCGAGTTGAAGTTTATCGAGCGCCGGCTTATCCCAGGACAGGATGTAGAGACGGTAATCCAGCACAAGGGGCAGGTGCATAAACTTGTACGCATTGATCAGCGCCCCCTGAAGCCCCTCCGCATAGGAGTTACGCCCCCGCCGCAGCAGTTCCCGGTTTGTTCCATTCGTCAGCCCCGGTTTTCGAAAGTAGACAACGATAGGAAGCGCAGCCGGATTGGATGTCACCCCGGCAACCGTTTCCTCAGCCTTATTTGCCGACCGGAAAGCCGAAAGAAATTCCGTTGGGCTCTCCGTGTCATGGCGATAAATCTTTTTGTTTGTTGCCCGTCCCAGGAACTCCCGGTAAGCCGCCGGGCCGACAGAGGCCAGCCCAGTGAATGCGGCTGCGATATAGGCCCCAAGGCCAAAATCAACGGCCTGCAGTTCAGAAAATTCTGTGCTCATTCAACTTCCTCCTCAACCACGGCAAATCCTGTTTCATCTGACCAATCGGACCAAATGGCGACGTCGCCCTCTTTGTCACCATCAGCTCCGCGATAACGGACTTGCCAAAAATAGGCGCCCAGCGGAAGCGGATTCGGAAGAACGTGGCTGATAAGATCCGTAATGGCCGTGCTGTCGTAATATGGTGTCGTGTAATTTCCGGCCGCCGTCCTGACCCGCCATTGGCTTTTCCCGTGCGTGTCATTGGTGCCATGAACAATAAAAGCGCTTGCAAAAAGTGTCGGGACCGCATCGGGTAAAATTGTGGCTTCGCTGGCCGGAGTTGCATTGACAGGCGGCTCAATGAATTCGAAATCGAATGCCTGAAACGGCATGCAGTAATATTTCTTCCCGGCCTCGCCCCCGAGCATTTCAGCGTGAACCACATACAGCGCGACAGCCCTGACCTCGGTAGGGGAAATATATTCCTCATACTGAATAATGCTCTGCTTCGGAACGTCAGGTTCCTCAATAAGCACCGCAATCGGCTGATCCATGTTGCCGTCACAGTGATCCCCGTAGTCGTCGGCAGATAATACGGCCTCCGGGGGAAACGGAAAGATCCGTGTAACAACAGGTGACAGATACGTCAAGGCTCTCTCTTCTGCTTCCATGGAACCCACCACATCAGACATAACGGATGACGTTTCCTGGTGGGCATGATCCGCCTTGAACAGTATGGCGTCAATGGCATCAGGGTGCCGCTGGAGGAAGATATCCATACATTTCGCTATGGCGGCATTGAATTTTCTGTGATCGCGTCGTTTCATATCAGCCCTTCCTCCTTCGCTATCGTCATGGCTTCATCCTTGGTCACGCCGGCGCCGCCCTTGATCATCGCATCAACCATGTTCTCAAATGACATCTGGCCGGGAAGCTTCGAGACCATAGCCAATCCCTTTAACGTTCCGGCCATTGCGGTCCTTTTAATCGTTTCCTGTTGCGCCCTGACGATTTCCTCAAGAGCTTTCCGCGCCTTGATTTCCTTCTTGGCGACCGTCTCGGCTGCAATTCTTTTCGCCCGTTCCACTTCCCTTCCCTCCTTTTCCTGCCGGAGCTCAGCAAGGACCTTCCTCGTCCCCTTGTCTTTCAGTTTTTCCTGATAAACTTTCTGAGCCTTCTTGAAGGCTTTCCATTCCTTCTCCAAGGCGTCGTGAGTGGGGACATTAACCTCGCCGACTTTTTCAAGCTTTTCCATCTCCGCTTTGGTAAGGAACTTCGTCTTTGACTTGTCTCCGCCAAACCCTACCGCTTCAGATTGTCGCTGCATCTCCTTGGCAAGAAAATTGTGTGTAAGGGGAGCCTGTAATTGGAGAAGCACACGGATAGAGTGCTTGCATAAGGCCCCGCCAAGCCCAGGATTGCGGATCTTCGGGAAAGCATACTCGAACGGTGTCAGTGCATAGCCGCCGATGGTCGCCATGTACCGGAACCAGTATTGATAACGGCCACAATCGCAATCGAGAGAGATCCGGCCCGTGGCTGCCCTACGAACTGAGGAAATACAGTCCTTCCCGCCGGTCAAATTCTCCTTCCATTCCTCAAGCCTCACCCTGACTTGATGGTAAGTTCCCGGCTTCGTCTCCGAGGATGTCCTGAAATGGAGGAGGTCCCCGCTCACCCGGTAGAGCGTCGCCGTCTTGATTCCCTTTCTTGCCCGTTCGAGGTCCTTGGTCCATGAAGCTCCAAGGAGCTGTGCGACAGGTGATCCGGAAACGCTGGGATTGAATTCTTTCTGCTTCTTGACTTTGGCCTCGTTGAACTTCCGGAGGTCTTCCAGTGTGAATTGTGTTCCGTCCGGGCCTTTCCCGAGCAGTTTGGCAATCTCTTTCGGCTTAAGGCGACCAGATTCCAGCTTCTTGAACATTTGAGGCGTCAGCGTCCGTTGACCTTCCTTCCGGGCCTCATATGACCTTGGCCGGATGACCCGCCGGAACATCTTCTCAAATTCTTTGAATTCTTTGACTACCTTAGCAGCCATTAATCTTCGCCCTCATCTCCCGCGTAATATTTGATTCGCTCCCGTATCCAGACCGTCGGCGGCAGCTTGATCTTTGTCCCGGCCTCCATCTGTTCCCGCATGTCATCCAAGCCGGCGGCAATCAGGACCACCCATTTCAGTTGGTCTGTGCCATATGCCCGGTATGCCGTCAGTTCCGGCATCAGGGCTTCATCTGGCTGGATCTCGTAGGTCGGCCATGAATCGTTGCCCTGGCGGATCTCCCGGTAAAGATCCGACCTCAGGATGTCATCAGTTACGTTGTAAGGGGAAAGTCGTGAAAGTGTTGTCGTCATGATCGCACCCCATTTTTAAACGCATGTTCTTTGTTCTCGTATTCTGAAATCTCATTCACTAATTTTTCGGCCCTTCTTTTTAAGATATTTACGTATAGCTTGGTCATATCATCCCTTGTGCTCTTTAAAGAGCATGGGATAACGACATTGGTGAATAGAAAGCATTCAATATGAGTCCATACATACAATAAGCCATGCCTCACGAAGAACCTCGCAGCATCCCTTATTCTCATGTTGGTTTCCTCCCGTGCAATGCCCTTTCGTAGGCAAGGGCGGCACAGTACAGTGATTTGAATTTTGCTTCGAGTTCCATTGCTCCGGCGACCGGCAGCCCCGTAATCGGCAGTTCGATGTAGTGGGCAATACGCTTATCGGTATTTTCGTCGTCGGTATATTCCGCAGTGATACAAAGCTTTGATAGGGTGCCGTTCATTTGTGTTGTAGATTCCTTTGATGTTGCGGATCAAATGAGTTTGTAAATATTCCGTTCAACATTACCCCTATGTCTACTTTAACAGGGGCACATGCCTTTTGTAAGTTGTTCGATTCGCTTATGAATTAACGGTTATGCTTGCATTCCTCCCCCGCGCCATCTCCTCCCGCGCCTCCCGCAACTTCTCCCCCTTCTTAATATCCCACTCAGCAATCAGCCGTTTCCATCGCCTTACCGGATTCAGGTCGTCCGGATCGGAAAGCGGGTCCCCAAACATGGCCTGAATGAATCGGTCGCTTATGGGTTCCGTCATGGCCGCCACGACACACAGAAGGACCGCCCGGTAACCGCCATGAAAAGCATTCCAGTCGATCACGTAATAGGGCCTTCCATTGTCATCCTGTTTCTTCTCAACCCTCTGGCCTTCCGAACCGGACCTTATGAGATATTTCCTCAGCTCGTCCGGAACGATCAGATTTCCCATGTCCTGCAGGGCGAAATACCAATCAAGGGCATCATGGAGATTGCTTTTTCCCTCCACATCTTCCAAGAGATACTGTGTTCCGTGCTGGGCAATCAGGTCCGTTTTCTCCTCGATCAGGACAACATACCCTTTCCCCTTCTTGTCGATGATGTCGTCGATCAGAGGTTGGCGCCATGAGTTGAACGTTCCCGATATGGGAAGGACAGCCGTCACGACAAGCTGCTCACCGTTGAAAACGGCGTATGCCTTGCTCCGTTGGTTACCCATGAGGGATATGGCCATGATTTTCAGGATGTTTTCGGTCATCGTGATTACGCTTTATCAGTCTTGTTCGGTCCACATGGCATAAACGGATTTTTATTTTCGCATGCCTCAGCCTGAGATAAAAGCCGCCCAAAAAATGAATTCTGAAAACCTGGCCGTGCCATCATATTCTTCAGCATTTCCGCTTTTTGCTTCTCAATTTGATCTGGTCCTGGCATCACGCCGCCTCCTCTAAAATTTTCTTTGCCATCGCAAGAATTTCATTTTCTTCGCTGGTCGTTCCCCACTCATCCTCTCCGGCCGGCATGTATTCAAGGAGGAAGAAAAAGCAGTGGGTGTCAAATCTATCCGGGCTCTTGATACCCTGCGTTTTCATCTGGTCTTTCGGCATCATCGCGTAGCGCCCGGCCTCATCGATCTTGTATGGAAGCCGCGCACCCTGCTCGACAGTTTTTAGGCTTCCGTCAATCCTCATCCGCTCCTCGAAAACAGCCTCCCTTACCTTCACATGAGAGTATGCCCTCAAGTTTTTGTATCGTTTCTTGTCCGTTTCCGAGTGAGGAGGCAGGCCCCAGTGAATACGCTCGACCGTATGGCCAAGTTCCTCAAGTTCAAGGATCGTCGCCCGGCCTGCGCCGTCGGCGTCAACTCCAATCGTCACATTCGGAAGGCCCATCACCCGCTCATGGATCTCATGGGCGAATCGTTTCTCGTTAATATCAAGATACTCCCGAGAATCCACGACTTCAACACGTCGCTCCTCATCGTAACCGCTCACCTTTGCAAGGGTCCATACCGATGAATCCCTGTGGACGCCTTCCGCTACGTCAGCCGTTAATACCCACCCCCAGGGCGTCGGGTGAGTGATAATCAGAAGCCTCGATATTTCCAGCCAACTTCGAGGGATCAGCATCCCGGAAAGGTTATCCGGGAATCGGCCCAGGACCTTTATTTGATATTCCGGACTGTGGTGCCCACCGTATTCGAGGAGCTTTTCCCGAATAAATTCCTTTGAAACAAGCGGGCTCTCTTCTGAATTGAAGGTAAGGCAATTGTAGATTTCTTTCAGGGACCGGAAAGCATCCGCAAAATGCCCCACGGTCCGCGTCGGCTGAGAGACCATGCAGTACCGGTTCTCAATATTCGTGAGAGCGCCACGCATGATCCCGTGAATCTCATCCTCGACACCGCTTGCTTCATCGACAAGGTACGTCAGCCATTTCCTGTGCTGGCCGGCAATGCCTTCCGGCTTATGCTTCGAGGCCGTCTTCGGAATAACGTACCAGGAATCTTTATGCCCCCGGGCGTAATATCGGCGGGTTTCCTTGATGAAATATTCCGATAACCATGGGAAACGTTCATTTACCTGAGCCGTTACCGTATCGAGTTCCTTCCAGACGACAGACCTGAGCTGGTCAACGTTGGTCGCCGTCAGGATCGTGTTGCTTTGGGGGTAGACTTTCAGGAGCCAATCGGCTGTTACAGCGTAGCAGCGTGATTTCCCAGAACCATGGCCGCTTGCACAGGCCGTCCTGCTTCCCGGCTTTTCGATTGATTCAAAGAGCTGTCTTTGCTGCCATGACGGTTGCATCCCCGTCACTTCGATTGCATACCGGTTCAACTGGTGCCGGTATCTGACACAGAAATCCTTATACCGGTTCACCACGGCTTTCGGCGCTGCGAGTATGCTACCCTTTGCCATCGCCGCCCGTCGCTTCCGGCGAGAAGGAGTCCAAACCCTTCAGCTCGTCCTTGATCTTTTTGACCTCTTCCTGGCGCTGCGGGACAAACTCGGATTCTTCTTTGTCCTGGTTGGCAAGCGCTTCCTGATACCGGCGTTCAAGCTCTTCTTCATCAAGGGTTTCTGGAATATCAGGTACCGGTTTCTCCGGTTCCTGTTTCGACAGCTCGATTTTAAGGGCCTCCGGGATAGGAAGACCCAGGATGTTGAACTTGTATGCCGCCTCTCGAACGGTCAGCGTTCCTTCAAGCACTTCTTTAAGGATTTTTGCCGTCTGTGTGGTCTTAACTGGAGTCCCGTCGTTGAACAGCTTCAGGTATTTCCCGAGAAGTTCCAGGCAACTTTTCTTTTCCGCCAGTTTGAAACGGATCTTCTTTACCGCCTTTGCCTCTAACCCGCTCCTGTCCACGCCCTCCTCATACGTCAATTCCTGTATGGCCGCAGCTTGTTCCCTGGTGAGGTTCGTAAGATCCACCGTTGCCGACCCGTCCTCGTTGTTAATCTTGATGAAATCCAACATATTGCTGAATGCCATCTTCGCAATTTCCTGAAGAACGGTGTCGTTCGTAATCTCTAGTTTATTCAAGCGCTTACCCAGTGATTTTTTGATAGCGGCAGAAACGACAGCATTGTCCAGCAGTCGAGGTCCATTTGTTTTGGCAACCTTTTCGCTGACCTTGTATCCAGCCCGGAGATATGCTTTTGTAGCATTCATGTCCCGCAGATATTCACGGATAAACAACTGCTGTTTCGGGGTAAGGACCCCTGTTTTTCGTCCGGGTTTCTTCTTGGTCGCCATCGTCACACCGCCACTTTCTCATGGATACTCTCCCGCCGGTAATGCTCCTCGACATTTCCGCCTGTCAAACGGGTGCGCCATATTCTGTAATCCGAAATGCTCATTTCCCAGCGGCCGCAAACCTTGGCAACAGGCAGTCCGGTTTTCTCTTTTCTGGCCATTACCGCAGCCCAATCGCTCAGGCTGAGGAAAATTAAAATGCTTTTCCGGCCCCTCAAAGTGTCAACGTCGATGTAATTCCCCATTTCGACCTTTACCTTGTCATCCAATTTTCCCCTCCGTCAGGCTGCAGCTTTTTTCTGCCGAGAATCAATTCTCCTGTTGTTTAGATGTTCCGCCAAACCTGCTATCGATGCCTGAGGATTAGCATCAACCGTCGCATTAAGGATTTTCTTTGTCCTCCCGAAGGCACAGGCCCGTCCCCTCACCCAACCATCAGGGACATCCTCGTCAATCAAGATCTTTTTGCTTTCCGTCCCGTTGGTGATCCACTTTTTCTCGCGCTTTTTCTCTCTAAAATACGCCGGCTCTTTTGCCGCTTCCGGAACCTCAGCCTGCACCTCTGAGGCATCAACGGAAATTCCTTTCAGGAAGTCCATGGTTGATTGCGGCTCTCGGTCTTGATCAACGGTCTTGTCCTGCTGGGTATCAAGCTGGCGCTCCAGATCGGCAATCCTCTTCTCCAGGGCAATGATTTTATCGTTGAATACCCTGGCAAAAGTGTGGATCGTATTATCAAGCCACTGAATATTCACCATCCATAGCTGTGTTTCGTTATCCGGCATTGCCGACCCCTGTGCTCCCAAAACCGTTTGCGCCTCGATCAGTGTTCTTGGAGATTGCGCCCTCAACCAGCCGGACCCCGGGGATCTCGGCAATAACCATCTGAGCTATACGGTCTCCCGGCTGAAATTTAAAATCCCGGTCAGATAGATTTATCAGGATGACACCTATTGTTCCTCTGTACCCGGCATCAATGGTGCCGGTTGGAACAATGATTCCGCGTCGGCTCAGGCCGGACCGTCCCCGGATTTGCGCCTCATATCCGGGTTCAAGTTCGATGGACACCTCGGTATCGATCATCTTGGTCTCAAGCGGCCACAGGACAAAGTGACAAGGCGTACTCAGGTCGAATCCGGCATCGTCGGTATGTGCCTTTGACGGAATAAAGGCGGATGGATCATTCCGGCATACCCTGAATGTCTTCATACACACCCCTCCTTAACGGCCATAGCCAATGCGATGTAGTGGTTGATCTTTTCACAGTCTTTTTTGTCCATCCCCTTGGTAAGCTGGCGGTAGGCATACTTGATACAGTCCGAGAGGGCTTTGACCTGCAGGACAGTCAGGCTATCATGCGCCTTCAGATCCCGGAACAAATCAATCGGCTCCACTAAACCGCCTTTGTAGTGATCGCTTCCTTGCATTTTCAGGATATCCCAGGCGGTCATTTGTTTATGCTTTGCTTTTTCCGTTTCACCTTCAAAATCCTCATCGTGTCGCGCAATAGTTGTTTCTGCATTCCCCGGCCCGGCCTGAAGTAGACGATTACAAACTGCACGGCCATCTTCCCCGATGTTCAAGCCGTGCTTTCGCTCAAGCCCTTCCCTGATTCGATCCGCTGTTTCAAAACTGTACGGTTCTATTCCTGCTTTTGTGTGTCCAAGGTCTGACTTCACATCGTCTGGAATATCCTGACCCTTTGCCTTTGCAAAGTCCTGGATGAAATTCCCGATAATCTCCTTTTTTTCTTTCCCTGTGATCATTCACCCCTCTTTTTCAATAATCGCTTTAAATGCCCCAAATTTCCCCTGTGCCGCTTTGCCCATGTCGATGTGGTCGCGTGGCAGGCTCTTTTTATCCCAGGGATCAAATTTGCCCTATCGTGGGCACATTTTCTCAGAAGGGGACATCATCTTCGCCGTTGAACGGGCTATAACCTCCTTCGCCTGATGAATTCTGCCCCTGGCTAGATCCCTTGGAGCCGAGCATTTTCATATCCCGGACAATGATCTTTGTGGCGTAATGCGTTTGTCCGTCCTTATCCCACGATTCAGTTCTCAACTTCCCTTCCAGGTAGACCAGACTGCCCTTCGCAAGGTATTTTTCGCAGACTTCCGCAAGCTTTCCGAAGACAGTGCATGAGTGCCATTCTGTCTTCTGTACCTTCTCCCCGCTGCGATCTTTGTAAGCTTCATCGGTCGCCAGCGAGAAGCTCACGACAAGTTCACCGCTTTGAAGGTGCCGCCCCTCCGGATCTTTTCCCAATCGTCCCACCAGAATCACTTTGTTGATCACTTGCCGTCCCTCCTCCGTTTTTCTTTACCCTCTTCCCAGTGCATGTCGACAATGCCCTCAATTCGCGTCATTGCAATCACTGCCGGCATCCCTGCGAGCGATGCATCCAGGGCATAATGGTAATCGCTGATAACCTTTTTGATTTCTGCAATCGGTTCTTTCTCACTCACTGCTCCCCCTCCTGTTTCCTGGAATTTTTATTCTTTCCCCACTTTCGAGCACGATGGTGATCGGGAAATCCATCAAGTCCCCGCGACGCTCGGCGTAATATCCTTTCCCATCCTTGCCGACGCGGAAGACCTTCCTGCCGTCCTGATCCTTGATGATTACTGTTTTGATGGACATCGCCGCCCCCTGTCATGGCCAATGGATACACAGCTCATCAAAACCACTCCAACAACGCCACCGACAACAAATCCCGCGAGAAATAACATCCTCATCCCCTCCCGTAGAACCGGCCATAGTTTGTGGCTCTCTCAAATTTTTCCCGGCTATGATCATCTGGTTTGTTGACCACCAACTCGAACTTGCTGAAAAAGTCCGGACCCCACATCACACGGGTGTCGGCATCATTGTCGGCACAGAAGACTACCATTCTCTTGTCAACGAACGGATAGGTGTTTCCCAGGGCGGTCCCGAGGAATTTTACTGTTTCACCGGTTTGCTTATTCCTGTACTGCTGGCCCCTGTACGTGAAATGATCCTTCATGAGCAGCTTACCCCACCTTTCCCGATTGGAATTTCCCGGATGTAATCCTGTACCGTATCGTGATTATGGCAGCGCGGACATGGCGTTGAAATGGGTTCTACCCCCTCGATTCCGGAACGGACGCTCTTGGTGTTCTGGCGCCCATGGCATTTATCATTTGGCTTGTTGTCGCTGTGCATTTTGAATCTTATTCCTCCGTCGTCGTTGCAAGGTTCTCGAAACGGGTATATTTATCCAGGTAGGCAAGCTCTACCGTCCCGGTCTTCCCATTCCGATGTTTCTCAATCATGATTTCGGCAATCCCTTTTCTCGGATTGTCGTCTGACTTGTTGTACATGTCGTCGCGGTAGATGAAAGCCACCAAATCAGCATCCTGCTCAATCGCTCCAGACTCACGCAGATCGCCAAGGCCCGGACGTTTGTCCGTGCGTTGCTCAACCTGCCGGTTAAGCTGAGACAACGCAATAACCGGCACTTCCAGGTCGCGGGCAATCATTTTCATGCTCCTGCTGATTTCTGCTACTGTCTGCTCTCTGGATTCATGAAAACCGGGGAGCTTCATCATCTGCAGGTAATCTACCACAACAAGATCAAGCCCTTTGTCGCCTTTCAGCTTCCGGCATTTCGCCATAATTTCTGTCGGAGTGATTGCGGCCTTGTCGTCGATGTAAAGGGGTGCTTCACTGATTTCCGCTGCGGCTTGGCTCAATTTAAACCACTGATCTTCTGCAATGAGGCCCTTGCTTAACAGACGGGAGTCAATTCGGCACATGCTGGAAAGTATGCGGATCATCAGGCTATCTTTGGGCATTTCGAGGGAGAATATCGCGCCCTTGTAACCTGACAATGCGGCATGAAAAG
>Ga0172381_10000324_pt1 | contig 58797 bp, 101 predicted proteins | sample Leawel6488metaG_FD_119754 | JGI IMG/M metagenome (GOLD analysis project Ga0172381, IMG submission 119754) | Leachate microbial communities from a municipal landfill in Southern Ontario, Canada - Leachate well 64-88 metaG | ecosystem: Engineered > Solid waste > Landfill > Unclassified | place... | reverse complement strand
CCCTTTATTTATTGCGGTTTCAATAATGGGCAATATCTTTTCTGGATTATCTTTAATCCATTCTGCGATAGCAATTCTTACTTGTTCCTTCATATGTTTTTCAACAAGTTCTTCACTAAGTGAAGGCTTGTAATCATTTCTACTATAACTTGAATTTGTTAATCGAGCTTCAAAGAATAGTTTTTCGATACCTCTTTCAACAATTTTTTTGAGATCGTCTGGAGTAAATAATCCACCAACGTTCTCTCTCATCATGTCCATCATTCGTTCGTCGAATGATTTTGTTACAACCACTTCTCCTACCATTTACTTTTCTCCTTTTTATGGGTGCATTCTTAATCTACGAAGAGCAGCTTGACAATCTGATTCAACTAGCTTTAAAAAGGTGTCCGCTTCTTTTTGTGTTCTAAAATACTCTGAGTCTCTTGAACCTGGCTCTTGAAATCCTGCTGGATCATTATACATTGTTCCAACATAATATCCAGCTGGCGAATGAAGTACCATGAGTTCAGTATAATTTCCAGGATCTTCAACATCAAGATTTTTTAGCATTGGAGATTTCATTTATTTTCACCTCTTTCATATTTAATTTTGAGTTAAAATATATCGGCAAGAGCATTGACCAGCTCTTGCCGATATTCTAATTTTTACAATTCGTTCTTTTGAAGCATACTGTACAATTTTAAAACCTGATCTGCTTGACCGCGTGCCATAGAATTACTACCACCTTTATATAACGCTAGAGCTTCTCTTAAATTATCATTAGTTCTTTCTAATTTTTCCTTTAAGATTCTAGCACCATGTAATGTGTCAACATCAGAGAAACAAGTTGCACTAGGGGTTTGCATTAAACCCTTATAGCGTATCTTAGTTCTATTTTGAGGTCCTATGGCATCTTTGTTAAATTTTGATTCCGTATACATAAGAGCAATTATCAATTTTGGATTCAATCCTGTTGATTGATGTGAAGTGTATACAGCATTCGCTAACTCCGGAACTTTTTTCATCGGAGCTTTTAAACTTTCTAAGTCATTTTTTATTTCTTTAATTACTACATTTTCGTTGATTTTGACCGCCACTGGGAGAGCATTAGTTAGGCCATTATAGGCTATTACTACAAGTGCGACGCTAGCAATCTGTGCGATTGCCTTTATCGTTTTTGTTATCATAGTCTTTTACCTCCTTTTTGCATCTTTTTAGTTAGCGGCAAGCAGGATACTACAATTTTTATAAACTACAGTAAATGATTCTCTTATCTCCTTTTTCTAGAATTGGTGTTACATCCTCTAATTTCAGTTCACCATTATTAACGCCAGGAACTGGTAGATATACTTTCTCTAAATTAAATTTATTGATAAAATCAATTAACTGAATCATACTTTGTTCAATAAGTTCTAAACTAGCCTTACAATGATATCCTGGAATTTTCTGATCTTGTTTGTACATATATTTCACTTTATCTAAAACTTGATCATAATTTCCAAAGGATGGTTTAACTGGAAATGAAATAATTCTTTTGAATATAGGGCCAACAACATTGCCGTTCTTTTTAATATGAGCGGCAAGATTTGCTGGAAGAGTTGGGTAAATAGTTGCGGCAGCGAGAGCATTTCCGCGTCCCATTACAGCGCTACCATTTTTCTTAATATACCCGTTTGTTGTTACACAAATAATTTCGCCGTACCTATGTAGATCGATTATATTGGCTTTTATGATGTCCATTTCCTCTCCATAAACCAAAAAACTAAGCTTAAAAAGCCTAATTTATTAAATACATTATTTCTATATAAACTTTGCAAATACAAGAAATCCGGCAAGACCTTTATTAGATCTTGCCGGATTTAATTTATTCTTTCTCCTCTCGAATTATCTTGATATCTCTTTCTGGATAGATAATCGTTATATCACTTCCTGCACGAAGCATACTCTCTTGTAGAAAAAACCAAGGTTGATAATTATTTTTTACTGATTCTTTTTTAGTTAATTGGAAACAGAATTTACTACCTTCCATACGATGGTCTAAGATATATTTAATTAAATCTCTTCCAGTCATATCTTTTTTCTTTAAGCTAATTGTTCCATATCCATCTTTTTCTTCACCATCATCAAATTCTATTTCTACATTTTTCTCTTCTAATAGGTCATTTACTGCAGCTAAAATTTCATACGGATTGTCATCACCTTTTATTTCACGTTGTTTCATTCCTTCTCCTTTATCAGCGGCTGAATCTTCTCGATGACATATTCAGGTGTTATACTTGTACTACAAATAAAGTTCTGCCTTCTAGGACAAAAATCCCAGTTGGGTTTTTCCAGATCAATCTCTGGGTCATTAAAACAACCGTGACATACGTCTGTATTGATAATTCTAATACAGTCTTGCATCTCAACAAATGGCATTGTACAACCAGAAACGACAACTGTTTTTATTCCTAATCCCCAAGCTAACCAAGCTAACCCACTACTGATTGTAATAAAAAATTCACAATGTTGTAAATTATTTACTGTTTCTTCTAATGGTTTATTAGTTTTGTGAACTACGTGTTTTAAGAATGATCTTTCTTTTGTAATCACCATAACTTTATAACCAATAGAATTTAAATAATCAACTAGTGTCTGCCAACCTTTCGGATTATTCCAATATTTACATCTGAATGTTGAATGTTCAGCAATACAAACATATCGTTCTTTAAGTGGTCTTTTTAATTTCTTTACTTGTATATCTGGCCGAATCTCTCGATATTCTAAACCAAGATAATCAGTTGCTGCTTGCTGTAAAGGAATTATGTGCCAATTGTTTTTATTAATATCTTCTTCTTTTTCTTCCATTCGAATACTATATGTAGCATAAATGTTTGGAACTTCTATGCCATATTCAATAAAATTAATTTCTGGATATGCTTTTTTGAATAACCAGTTCATACCAGTAGCTAGAAAGACTGTACAATTATATTTCTTTCTAAATTCTTCAGCATAAGGCATCCAACAAATACGATCACCCATTGCAGTACTATCTAATACAATAATGACTCTTTTGCCGGTAGGGTCAAATATATGATCAGAATAAACTTCATCATTGACTTCAACTCTAACTTTCCAATTAACATGGTATTTTATCTTAGTTTTAACCCAATGTTTTGTTGTAATTGTTTGCTCATGAAGAACCTTATTTGTATCATTATCTATGAATTTTATAGTGTATGTTAAATCCCGTGGTCCAGTGATGTCGCACATTGCTCCATTATGGAATGTGTATTTAACTGATTCTTCTGGAGTTTTATATATTCTCTTTTTGTGATCTTTAACTTCTTTTTCTGAGATATTATTTATAAGATCTAAAGCAGTAGTTACTGCATTTTCCCAAGAGAATTTTTGTCGAATAATTTCTGAATCGGCAAGAGCTTTAATTTTATACTCTTTATAGTTTTCATACACATCTCGCATTACTTGACCGAGATGTTCAAAATCAGGTTCACAATACGTTCCTTCAAGTTCTTTATCTCTTTGCATGAAAACTTCTTTTGGTGGAAGATGATCTTTAATATCGACCATATGAGAAACATTTTCTGCAAATTCTAATTGAGCTCCATAGTTTGAACAAATAGTTGGAGTACCACAAGCAATAGCTTCTATAAGTGGTAAGCCCCAACCTTCTGCTCTAGCACAAGAGATCAAACAATGCCCTGATCTTAAATATGATACATATTTTTCCTGGCTTGGAAAATGTAATACTTTGATTCTATTGTCTTGAAATCTATATCTTTTTAATCTTTCTTCTGTTGATTTCATTCCATCTGCTGGAAACGGGTTATCAACAGAGATAACCAAATCGACAGGTTCAGATCTTTTGAATGTATTTAAGAAGGCTCGAATAGTTTCAGTGGTAGCTTTTCGATAATCCCAGCGACCAAAGATCATGAACTTAAATCTATCATATTCTAGCCCGGTGTCTACTGGAAAGAAAATTGATCCATCAACTCCTTCATGTACTACTTTGACTCTATCTTCTGGACAACCCTGTTCAATTGTGCACTGTCGCTGCCATTCTGTTGGTACCCATAATTGAAGATATTTGACCCATTGTTTGAAAAATTGTTCTGGTTGTCTTGTTACTTCCCAGACATTGTATCCGATTGCAGGTTCTTCATATTCTTCATAATAATAGTAGTGATTAGTTTCCATTAGAACAATATTTAAGATTTGGTCAAGTTTATGTTTAAAATATGGCTGACCAAACTCCCATGGCGCTTCCGGCCATTTTTGATATATTACCATTCGATTATGAAGATCTGTTAAATGATCAAAATTATTAACCCATGTAAAGTTTCTTATTCTCGTTGGGATATGCTCATTCAAGCGAGTAAAGAACTCGCGAGAATGTGCTGCATATCCTGTTCGAGAAATGAAGGAACAATGACCTACTATTTTATTAAACAGCATTTGTTGCCCTCTTTGGATAAATTAATGTTCTTTTATAAACTGGTGGCTCTTTAGATTTATCGAACCAGTATTGTGCACTAAATCTTGTTTCAAGTAAATATGTATTATCATCAAATCTCACAGAAATCTCACATCTGTCTTCTTCTATCATTGAATTTACTGAAATGATTCTTCCTTTTATACCAGATGCATCTAAAGTTATTCTACCGATTAAAGATTCAAATAAAGCTTTTGTAGAAACACTATCAAACATATGTTAATTCTCCTTAAGTAATATATTTCATAGCTTCATGAAATTCTTCTGTTTGAACTGCCTGTAATGGCAAATGTTTTCTTTTCTTTGAAACTATAGCGACAAGTCCATACCAGCTAAATTTCTTCCACACTTGATATAACAATGGAATTTCTTCCATTGTTATATCTTCGCCGTCGGCGCATGCAAAATAAAATGTATCATTCATTAGAACCCACATTTTGACATTTTTGTCTTTATCCAGAGAAAGTCGTATTGTTTCATCTGGAAGCATTTCTCCAATCATAGCAGATACATCTTCTGGAAGTTCAGAAAACCATTTTTCGAATATACAAGCTCTTTGCCTAAATTCTATAATAGCTGCATTCCAGCCATTTTGCCATTCTGTTCTCTCTGTTCTAACATTATTTTCATCAATTGTTGCTTGAGGGTAAATTCCCATACTATCGATAGCGAGTTCATTTAAAGCGAATTCAATTTCTTTATTCATTTTATTGTTCCTTTATTAATCTGGATCTTTACACCAAGGATTATCTCTTCCAGCTCTTGCCGCAAGTTCTCTTACATCATCTGCAAATTCTTTATCATAGAATTCAACTGAATCTGCGTAAGCTAAAAGAGCAGCTTTTGAATGTTTGTCTTTTAGCTTAATTACAAAGAATTCTTCTTTTGTTCCTGGTTCTCCGTGTATAACTTGTCCATCATCTTCTTCACGGAGATTTACTAATCCATATTTTCCTCTTCCATCTGGATTGACATTTCTATCTAGTCTCATTTTTACTCCTTTGTCATTTTTACAAGTTCAACTATGCGACCAACGGTCGTCGAAAATAACGTATCCCATTGGACGTTCTTATCGATCTGAATTTGATATTCATTAAGTTTCTTATCTAATAGTAGTTTATCATAAACTTGAGGAATCACTATTCCTTTCACTTTGGTCATATCAAGATTTGGTGACTGGAACAGTTTTGGGTTTCTAAAGATACAATAAATGAAGTTGCCAGCTGAACCCATTGAAAAAATTTCTTTTTTCATAATAAAGTTATACATTGTCATTCCGTTAATGAACTGATCTGCTTTCGCCCATTTACCTGGAATGGAAATCTCGGCAAGATCTAAATTATTAATATTATCAAGAAATTTCTCATGAAATCTATTAACGATTTCAGATACTTTTGGAAGTCTCTCTTTATTATTCAATTGATCATTTAAGACAACACCTTCGATAATCTCTCGAAGCATATCTTGTGTCAACTTTGCTGCATTAGATCTGACTACTTGAATACCTGTATAAGAAATTTCTGGTTTATCAAGGATCTTACCTTTCTTCGCTTCAAGCTTATATGCGTAATTCTTTTTAACATCTAAGAACATAATAGCAGACATCAACATTTCAGATTTGAAATATGTTGAGTTCTGATCGATAGAAATATTTGATTTAGGTAAGAAATATTCGTTAAGATATTTAGTGACAGCAGTATTAATATCTTCTGACGCTTTATCTGCTATCACTAGCTTCTCTTTTGTAGTCAACTTGTCTGAATCTGGTGCTGGAATTGCGATAAAAAGTGAGTCAGTATCACCATATAATATATGCTTTAACGCACCTGGTTTCTCAACATCATCATAGAAATTCTTTGGAAGCATTTATTCTCCTTCGAATGATTTGATATTATTAAAATCAAAATACTGCCCCATCTCAACAAAGCCTCTAAAACCAGCTGCTTTTGCATCTGGCTTCTCGTTATCACCATAATGATATAACCACATTTTGTTTCTTGTTTTCTCTGGAAGTGTTAACAATTCTTCATAATGAGCATGTACACCAGATTTAAATGGTGTAATTTCACAATCATGAAAAATAATGTCAGCAAGTCCATAGAAATCTTTTAACTGATTTGGTGCAAATTGGGTATCCGATGTATAAAATATAGTGATACCATTTATTGTAAATAATAGACCATAACTATGTTCAAACGAGAATCCATTAACAATATGCACTGTTTGAATTAATTGAAAACTTGTTTCGTTCCATATGAATTTACCATTTTTAGGAACACTTGTAATGTCGAAATATGTCGACATTTCTGCAATATCTCCCTGAAGAGACTGCATTCCTCCAGAAAGCGTGTTGTTCCAGAGTCTACTCTTTAAACCACCAGAAATAAACATTTTTGGTGGAAAACATCGTGGATCAAAAAATGTACAAAACCCGAGGTATTCTAATCCACCTGCATGATCTGCATGTGCATGACTTATGTAGATAGCATTAATATCTGAGTAAGAATATCCAACTTTAAAAAGAGAATGACGAATATCTGTTCCTGCGTCAATCAATAGTGTTTGTTTACGATCTGAATCAACTAACATTACATTACTCTGTCTATTTTTCATTGTGAATGCAGAGCCACTTCCAAGAAAAACTAGTTTGTCTATCATTTTTGTACTCCTTGAGGTTATTTATACATGTATTATTTCTATATAAAAAATGAGAAAATTCGGCAAGACCTTTATTAGATCTTGCCGAATTTAAAATTAATTGCACATCTTTTCTTTTAAAGCTTTGTGAAATAAATCTTTGTCTTTAATCTTTTTAAGCTCGTTACTATATTTTTTCCAAGTATCCAATACCCAGTCGATAGCATCTTGATTTTCTATATAGAAAAATTGTGCTCTTACTGGATGAACTTCTACAAGATCTAGAAACTTTTGAGTCAATTCGATCTGATGGTCCATTATTTCTCCCTATTCTTTTTCCAGGATCTTTTTTCATTTACGTCTTTCATATTGAGAACTGGGATAACACGATCTAATATTCTGGCAGTAGGTTCAATCGCTTCTTCTATAATCTTCGGATCTTTATAAGCATCTGGAGATTCATCTATTGTTCCTGCACCAACTGATGTTGAGAAGACATCTTTCATATCATCTTTAAATTTCTCAAGATCTAATAATTCTTTAGCTTGCGCTCTTGAGTGGACTCTTCCCGCTCCATGTGGTGCTGAGAAGTTCCAATCAGGATTTGACTTTCCTTCACATATCAAAAGACCTGCTTTCATATTAAAAGGAATAATCATACGTTCACCAATATAGGATCTAATAGCACCTTTTCTGATGATATGATCTGTTGGATCTATATAATTGTGAATAGTTTCGATCGAATCTATAATTGTCGGATTTCCTAAGATACTTAGAATATCATTCATCATAAGTCGTCTATTATCAGTAGCATATTTTTGAACAATCTTAAGATCTCTAATGTAATTATCTTTATTGTCACCGTCAAGATAATCTAATTTAGAAGGCTTAATGTTTCTCTGAACTTCTTTATACTCTTTTACTTTTTGTTCCCACTGTTCTTTTGGATAAAGAGCTTTAATTTCATCTATCTTTAATCTTGTATTTGGTTTGCCTCTAGCAGATGCTTTATCCTGCCAAAATTCACAAACTTTTTTCCCGAAATTTCTTGACCCAGAATGTACTGTAATCCAAATTCCTGTCAATTTAGATTTTCCAATTTCAATAAAGTGATTTCCACCACCAAGACTTCCTAAGCTCTTTATGGCATATTCAAAATCAATACCAACTCGCTTACAAACTTCTGCGAATTCTTTATCGACTCGGATCTTTGATTTCTTATTAATACTCATGCCGAATGGAATTTTATCTCTTATTGCTTGGTCAAGTTCTAGATAATTAATATCATTTATGAATCCGATACAACAAGCTAACATTCCACAAAATCCATCGACACCAACAATATTCGGAATTATTTTGTCGCCCATGGGCATCGTAAACCCAATTACGCTACCTTCACCTGGATGACAATCTGGCATAATTCTCATTTGATTAATGAAACAATGATTGTTAACCATTTCAACTATTTGAGACATACAAAGTTCATCAAGTTGATCAATCATTATTTTAGCTGTTGTATATTTGCCTGGAACTTCAATCATCGCTTCCACCAGAGCTTCCGCTGTCACTTGAGCCAGAATCTGAAGAATCATTGTTGCTTGAATCATCAGAATAACTACTTGTTTTTTCTGGTTCAGAATCGAAGCTTCTTTCTGCTCCACCGCCTCCAGACGAACCACCTTCAAAAAATGAAGGTTGATCAATAACTCTTTCTGGCATCATTTCTCCACGAACATGTTCGCTCATAGTGTTTGTCAATAACGATACAAGTACTACATCACTAGCATCAATTTGATCCGGTGCTGGTGGAGGAGTGTGATACCGATATGAATTTCTTTCTTCTAATTCTTTTGCACACTTCTTACATGTTTTTCCAAAGTATGTTATTCCGTGTCTTTTACAGTTAAACATTTCCACTCTCCATCATTTTCTTTAGTACTGGATGATTATAGATTTCAACATCAACATTAAGCTTTCGTTGAGCTCTATCCTCTTCTGAGTTATTTGTTTCATCACAAATTACTCTGATTTCTCGTTTATTTTTAATCTCTTCAAGAAAAGTATTTACATCTTTTTTTATTTGGGCAATTTTTGATTCTGAATATGGTTTTCTCCAAATAGAATCTGGATTACGATCTTCTGGGCAATTCCAAACATAATCAAAATCGTTGTCTTTCGCATATTGAATTGCTTCTTCGTCGGTAGAAAATTCTTTATCTTCTTCTGTTGTTAAATTTGGATATTGACCTTTTTCAAATACATATTTCATTGTGATATTTCTCTCTTTATTATTTTGTTGAATTCTTCGAAAGAGATATTTTCTCTAGATTCAATAAATCCTTCTTCTAAATCGACAGCTTTCTCTATATCTCTACTACAATCATCTTCATATAATCTATATGAAACTTTATCATTTTTAAAATCGAAAACCGCGATCATTGTCATCATTATGATATCTCTCCTTCTGTCACTTCTTGATCTTCACGGACGTCTCTGATTTCACAGCCGAATTCATTTGTGATGACAGCTTTTTTATTCTTCACATCTGGCAGGAACAAGCTGGGAAAGCCCATGTCGATTAAGTCATCAACAACAGGCGTCATCTTGATCTTTCCTTCTGTTGCTGCTCGAAGGATTCTACCTATTACTTGGATCAAAGATTTCTTACCAGCTAAATTTGTTCCCAGAATAAGAGAACTTAACTGTTCAAAGTCAAATCCTTTTCCAGCATAAGAATATGTCGCCACAACAACTTTCACAGTTGCTTTATCAAGAGCATCTTTTTCATCACCATAAAATCTACGATGATCAATATGATCTGCTTCAAGACCATCTGATATTAATTTAATTTGAGCTTTTGTAAATACTAATATCAAGACAGTATGACCTTCAGATAATCTTTGTTTGACAAGCCTTAAGATGATCTTCAAATATTCTGGACTTTTGGTGATAATTGAATTATAGAAAGCTTTACGCTTAATATAATCTGGCATACGTCCTAATACATATGAATATTTTCCGGACAATTTTGAATCATAATAATTCAAAATATAGATCGGTTTTAAATCGTAGTGTTTGGTTTCGTAAATGATCTCCCCAATTGTATTTTTCATTAAGACTTCAGCGATACCGCTCTGAAAAGGAGTAGCCGAGAGACCAAGAAAGTTTCTTGTCCGAAATAGTAAAGAAGCCTTTGCATATTTACTTGAACTTGAGGTATTATGTACCTCGTCATAAAAGACCAATCCGAATCTTGCCGCATCCATCAGCTGAAAATTCTTGTGCATATCTGTTTTAATTTTAGATAACAGCGTCTGAACTGTGGCAATTACAACTGGTCTATCTACAACAAAATGCTTACCTTTAATCAATCCAAGTTCTTCAGGTTTCAAATCTGTGAATTTAAGAAAACTTTCAACCCATTGATTCATTAAATTTTCATTATCAATAACAATACAAGTTTTAAGACCAATTTTAGCTGCAATATAAGTACTTACAACAGTCTTACCAAAACCAGGTCTGGCTTTACCTATTCCATTAACTTGTTTAGACTGATTGTACATACCTAAAATAGTTTGAACAAATCCAGCCTGCTCATCTCTTAATGTACCGGTAAACTTATAAAATGTGGGACTGGGTGTTACGATATCTTTGCTCTCGAACACCTCAATCCCATCCGGAAAGTTCTTATAAAATAATCTAGGTAAGAATATTTTATCCTCTGTTTCGTACAAGTTTATTTCGTTGAATCCTTCAGCAAGAGCTGGATATTTATTTATAAAGCCCTCTAGTTTTTCTTTTTTAATGAAACACCACACTATATATTCTCCTTTTGTTTCAAAGATTCATAATATTCCTCTTTTGCTCGTAGTTTGCGTGTCCAAAAATTACCACAATTAGTTTGACTTTCGAAATCTGCACGTTCTCTTAAATCTGCAAGTTCTTTTTCTCGGTCACCAGGTTCTTCAATATAACTAAAATTGAAAGAGGTCACTTTATGACCTCTAGAATCTATAACAGTTGTAGGGTTTGAAATTATTTTCATATATTAATTCCAATCCAGTTCTTTAATTGTCTGAGTTGACTTAACTTTTCTCGTAACTATTTTACAATTGTCTTTGAAGTTCTTTAATTGAGCTTTCATTTCTTTTTCTAGAGCTTCTATAAATTCATCAGAAACGTAACTTCTATAAGAGGTAATCTGTAGGAGCAAATTACACACTTCTCCTACTTCACTTCCTTCTAGTTCTGTATATTCTTTTAGTTGCTTGAAATCTAAAACCGATAATTCTTTCATTCTTTATCTCCCGCTTTTTATCTGGTTTAGTCTATCTCTTACCATTTTAATAGCTTGTCCTTTTTCTTTTCCAGAGATATGAACTATACCATCTACTTGTTCTGTTATCTGATTGCATTCACGCCAGGTAGCGTTCTTTAAATAGAAATGAAGGTTATAATCTACAACCATATACTTTTTCCGACCACTTTGATCGATGTAGATATTGAGAATTTTATTATCTATTTCTCGGACATCGAAGAAGGTTAGATCCGGAGTAACCTGAGTTATAAATTTATCTCCAGTTGTTATAATTTGAGCTTCTTGTCGAATAACTTCTGGAATAGAAATTGTTGTTGTCGCAGAAGATTGTTCTTCTTGCGGCTTAAACATATTCAAAATCGTCGCAAAGTCCTTTTTAAATTTATCAAGATTGTCAGCATTGTAATTAGCTGCACTTGGATGTATAATTGGAATTATTTGCTGATTATTACTTGTGAAAACTTTTCCCGATAGATTTGCCATACCACCTTTGAGTCCGAAGTATTCTGATGCTTTAGCTCCTAAAGGAACTATAATTTTAGCTGGAAAGGTTTGTCTAATCCCTTCCACTAATTCACGACACCTTGCTTTGACGTCGTCTGGGTTTTTAATCTCGCTTTCGTTTCTTGTATGACACAATATTACATTGGAAATAACCCATTTGATATGAGCTGGTATAAGAGACATTCTTTCTCTTAAGATTTTTCCTGCTTTACCTACAAAGGTTTTACCAATTTCAACTTCCTCTGTTCCAGGATTCAATCCGAAGAAAATAATATCTACATCACCACCGTCATTCATATTCGTATCAAGAATTACTGTTGGTTTTCCAAATAATTCACAACCTTTACATTCTTGTCTAGATAGAATGTATTGCTTTGCTTGATCACAGAATGTTTTAATTCCTGGTGGAAGTTCTCTGTAAATATCTAGAACAAAGTTATTAACTCTTGGACTATTTGGTAGAGCTACATCTTCTATTGTGAATGTAGTTTTGCCGCTGTTGATATGTTTATCAATTTGGGCAATATCATCAAATGTAATCTTGTTTAAGTTAACAAGATCATAAAAGAAATTAAGTTCTGTCTGATTATATTCTTTGTCGAATAATCTTCCAAAATATTCTTCAAATAATTCTTTAATTTTTGCTTTATTTTTATCGGCAAGTTCTGTATTCTTCAGGTACAATAAGCTGTCTGGAATTGATTTTCTAGAAACTCGATTGACATCTAGTAAATAAATAAAACTGTATATTAAGTTAACCGTATCAAATCTATTAAAATGATATAGATGATTCAGATACTTATTAATGTACCACGTAATGTGTGGTGTATTATATGTGTATAATAAGAATCTTTTAACGATGTTGTTGTCAAGTTCATATTTTTCAATAAGAAACTCAAGTTCTTCTTTCTTACGATTCTTATTGAATACCCAATTTGTGATTCCTTTTAGACCTGTAAGATAATTTGTCTTCTTTTTTGTTATATTACCTTTTGTAGCCACAAATTATTCTCCTTTAATTTATTGTAAATGGTCTTTTATTTTCTTTATCGTTTGAAATGTATGTCATCCAAAGTTCATTAATGTATGTAGCATTTTCTTCTGTGAGTTTATGAGAACTTTTTAATAATAAGAACATTTCTATTGCTACAGCTTCTAGTAGCTTGACTCGCGTATTTATTGAATGTACCCAAATAGTACAAAAAACTAGACTTAATACCACAAAGACTAAAGTTGCTATTATAAGCATTTATTTCTTTCTCCTTTAATATTTCTATATGAGATTTGAAAAAATATTTTAAATCGGCAAGATCAAGTTAAGATCTTGCCGATTTATTCAATCTATTCTCGAGTTATTTCGAGTTTTTGTTTATCATAACACCGTGGTATTCCGAGTTTTAATTCATGTTCTCGTTTAGGGTATTTAACAACATCAGGTTGCTCATAAAAATCTTTATGATACTTTTTAATATATTGTTTGACTGTAAGTGTATTGTTTATATTCATATTCATCTCCTTTAAATATTTTTATTTACAAATTTAGTTAATTTAACCGACCTTTGAAATGTTCCAAATGAACTTCTCTCATGATAAATTCATCCCAGAATTTTCTGTCGACTTTCTCCGGGAGATCGCTTGCTAAAGACAATGCTTCTACTTCATCAATCAGTTCTTCCAGCTTAGGAGCTACTGTATTTTGATAACTGAGTTTTCCTCGTTTAACCAGTCTCAAGAAAGCCGCTTCATTTTCTTTAAATGGGAAGGTAAGAGTCTTCTCAGTCAGAATCTGTTTGACCTGATAAGCGGCTCTTAAAGCATGAGACATTGCTTTCCAGTCGATTCCTTCGTTAGCTGCTGCCATACGAGCTCGTTCGCCATAAGCTTTGACAAATCTTTCAACAGTCTCATATGCATATTGAAGAGTTACTTTTTCACCAATTTTTCGACCACATACTTCATACATTCTCTCACCATTTTCATTTGGTGGGTGTTTAAATATGTGTTCTCCTGTTGGTAGATTATCCCAATATAAAACTAATTTAGCATGAGCCTCTCTGATTACGGGTTGTCTTAGAAATTCTAACACTTTTTGTGCATCGTTTAATCTGCTTCCTTTGATGCCATATTTAGCTGCTTGTCGCCGGGCGTAGCCCACGAATGCTTTAAGATTCTTAGTATAGAATCTGTGACGTTCAGAGACGATTAAATCCCAAACAGGAGACTTCTCAACAATCATACTCGTGGGAGCATGAAGCATGTCAAGAGCTACAGTTTCACCTTCGCAAGCTAAATGAATAAAATAATGTAAAGAATAAATTTCAAGATCAATATCCTCTGAAGTATTTTTACTTGAATTATCATTATTTGTTTTTTCACTAAAGCTCTTCGGAATTTTTCCTAATAGAACTTGCTCTCTCGATGGCATAAACACTCCCTTGAAATCTTGATCTGAATCAGGAGTGTCTGTTCCATATAGATGACTTCCAAAGATTAGTTTTACTATTGTTTGCATTATTCACCTTTCTATCAGTAAATTAATTCCTCCACCAGCTCTGTCCGCTCCAGATGCACAAACAAGTGGACAACCAACAATGTCTGAAAATAAGCACATTTGATCAATCCAACTTGCTCTTTGTAAATTATAAAATTCTCCTCCACCAATATGAACAGTGAGCAAATTGACTTTCATCATTCTATAGATTTCTGCGATAGCAGTGTGTAAAACTTCTCTACAAATGACAATTCCAATTCTCCAATCACCCAAATCAAAAGATTCTAATCTTGTTGATATTGATGAATCTTCTCCTGTAAAAATACTTATTTTATTTCTTATACCAATTATTTGTCGATTATTTAATATTATAACAGAAGTGTGTATTCCATAAGATTTCCCAATCCCAATTATTTCTGTTTCACCTGATTTTATTAAACGATCACTATAAGTTGTTTTTATAGCTTTTTTATAGGTCGTATAATATTCGGGGTATATGACAAATCTATCATATTTAACTGGGAAGTCATCAAACTCTGTCACTTTCATATATAATCATCTCCTATTTTGTCTCGGGAAAAGATTTTCTTTTGAGTAGCAGTGATAACTGGTTTCCCAGTTCTAATTGCTTCTTCTTTCATCTCTCGAAACCCAGTTTCCTGCTCTTTATATACATTTGGTTTTGTTTCGTTTAAAGTTTTTGCCGCATCACTAACAAAAGATTTTAATTTGTCTTTTGAAATGTTTGGAACCAGATTTTCTTCTCCCTTTGGAATAATGACTTCTGGGCTTTTTATAGTTTCTGGAACTTCAAACGATATAGATTCGATTTTGTCTGCAAATAGATCTTTTTCAATTAGAGCAATATTAAGTTCTCGAGCTACAAATATGTTTCGTTTCACTATATTTGGAACACCAAAGAACATTTTATTTATAATTTTTTGATCTTCATATGGTTCTACAATAAAATCTGTTGGAGTATTTGTATATTTATTTGTCGAATAATACAATCCAATTAAAGATTTAAGTCCACAAGCTTCTCGTAGGTCTTTTGTATCTTTATAACCATTCTTTTGGGCGAATTTTCTTTCAGATATTTCCTCATCAATTAGTCTAAGAATTAAATATTTGCCATGATCCTCTCCAATGGATTCAAACGCATCTTCTTCTGTTTCAGAATTAATATTTTCTGTAGTTGTTTCTGGTTCTTGAGATGTTGTTTGAGGTTCGATATATTCTCCATTAATGGAGACTACTTCACCTTCCACTGTTGTTTCTTGAGGATCTTCTGGTGAAGTAATATGTTCAACATATTTTTCTGTAAGTTCATCACCATGTTTTAAAGAATTAAGATCTTCTTTTCCCACCAATTCAGATGGGCTTGGCCAATCTGCTGGAAGAGATTCTTGATTTTTAATAAATGTTTTAATAGTCTCTTTAAATTCTTTTTCAGGAATTGTTTGAGCTCCATGTTTGACAAAGTTTCTTGCTTCTTCCCTGAGAATTTGATCTTCCATAGATTCTTGGGTTGGAGTTATAGAAAGTTTTAAAGATCTTTCAATTTCAACTAGTTTAGCTTTTATATCACGAATTTCTCTTTCTGTTGAAGTTTCATCTTGTATTCCAAAAGTAATATAATTGTCTTGAGCTAATTTATTTAATATCTTTTCATATTGTTTTTCAAATAAATTTTCTGCATCGGCAAGAGCTTTCTTAGGATCCACTATTTGCACTGTTTCCGGAACTTTATTCTCGAAATCAAGTGCAAGCGGAATACAAGACAAACAAAACATGCCGGATTTAATATATTGCTTAGATTCATCTCCGCTCTTTACAATGGATTCGAAGATCCTGACTTTATCAGGATCTTCGTGATCTTCACCGCATCCATCGCAAGAGTAAAGGGGTTTAAACTTTACTCCCATTTTATATCTCCTTAATGTAATCTTCTAACAAGTAATCTTTTGAGATCTGTTACTTTTGTATCTTTCGGGATACTTTTATAAAGCTCCTTGAAGATATTGTTAAGATCCCTCGCCTTACAACTTATAGTAAATCCCGTTGAACTCGCTGTGATTGTAGAAGTTTCAATTTGTAACATCATTTTTATTCTCCTTTCGAAAAGATGGTTATTAAACATATTATTTCTATATGAAATTTGATAATAATAAAAATTCGACCAAGAAAGTTTTTAGGCTTTCTTGGTCGTTTAATTTAGCTTTTTTTTGGTTTAAAAATGCTCACCAATAATCTTACAAACGCTTCTGGCGCTATTATAATTCCAAATATTAACGTCAAGATAAATATAATTCTGATTAATATTTCTGTATCTATCATTTAATTTCCTCATCTTCACACTTTATAAATATTTGTTTTGTTATAACCGCTCCAGCTGTTCTCGATCGAATTGTGTCGTCTAACTCTGTAAGAAAATCTCCAATAGTTGTTTGATCTTCATTAATCGCTACCGTAATAGCGTTTGTAATTGTAACTCTATATTCTTTCATTTTTGTATAACCATTTTATTTTCCATTCGAGTTACACTACCTATATCAAATATTTTACGAAGTTCATCAACAGTTTCGATTCCAAATACTCTATTGTTATCATCTTCCATAACTGGATCTAATGTAGATGAAAACATATGAGTTGTATTTTCTAATGTGTTATCAAGATCTTTCATCTTCATTTCACCAAATTGAACCATCATTTTCTCAAATTTTTTTGGATTTCTTTTAAAATACGCGGTAATACATTTATCAAGCTCTTGATGAAGTAACTCTCTTAAAGCGATTCTTTCTTGTTTTGTCATCTTACACCTCAAACGTCGAATAACCAGAACTATTAAAAGTTATCACATCCGGCGGGATTTCGCTTGCAACTAATATCTTCTGCAAGTTGCAGAACAACATCGTCGCTGCTAACGAATTCACTGCTTGTGACTGGTCACCAAAGAAAGCACAACTCTGTTGCACTTCCTCTTCTTTCACTATCGCAAACATTTTGTTAAAATTAATCTTCTTTCTCGATTTAATCTGTCGCTCAAGCTGTTTCGCTTTCTCTGGTTCAAATTCATTTATCATCTTTATTAAGAACTCATTAAATCCATGTGACATAGTTACAATTTGACCATTATATAATAAATTCCCAGAGTCAATATAAACTATAGGACATAAAAGTTCTTTATTAATGGTCTTTGCTAGTTTATTAATTAGTTGTCTTGATTTATTATTATCAACACATCCAATTATAATCACTAATGTTTCTTGCCGCATATCAGAGACATTTATAAATGGATCATCACCAGGTAGAAATATTAGCTCTTGTAAGTCTTTTTTAACTTTCATACGCTTAGTGATTGAAATCATATTCTTAAAATTATAACAATATCGACTAATTAAAGACATCGCTTTACCTTTACCAATATCCCAGCTACTGAAGTTCTGTCTCAAGATATTTCTCTCTTCGACAGTATCATCATCAATTATTTTATAGACTACTTCAGTTGTTTCTGGCAATCTTAGTTTTATATTGTTCAATAACTTGGAAGCTAGTGGAACTAGCCATGAGCCAGTTCCACCACATCCAACTTGTATGATTACTATTCGTTTACTGTACTCCGCGAGATTCATTTAATATGTTCTCCAGAAAATTGTCTGATTCGTCTTTTGAATCATGTAAGAGATTCTCCAGATGGTTATCACCAAATCTAGGGAAAGGTATTAACGCTTTATTTGCACTTTCATCAAGTTTCTTCTTTTTCTCAAGTTCTGATTTTACAATTATTACGTTTAGGCGGCCAATATCATTTTCTGTCAACTTGGGTGTTACCATTCCAAGATCAAAAATGTCGCCAAACGAAATCTCAAGAAACTTTATACCATTCCAAATTCTGAACTTGGAATCAACATTGTAGAATGAACTATTTTCATTCAATTTACCTACAACACCATAGTAACAAAGAGCTGTATAATTTTCGTCTTTGTCGTCAACTCCTGAAAAATTGGCTGACATTGTATGGTGGCTGTGGATTTGGAGATATCTTACATAATCGTGGTTCATCTCATAATTCTCATTATAGTCATAAGAAGCTCTAGTTCCAGTAACAATTTGTTCTTCAATATTGAGATGAAACGTTCCATTGATTTTGTTATAATATACATTCACACAAATTTCTGATTTAATCTTATCATATACATATTTGAAGATCTCGATAATCTTCACAAACAATTAAATATGAGGTTTTGTAATAAATGGATATACTGCAATTGATTTATCGATATCATTCAACAATGCATTCGCATATTTAACACTTTTAACTTCATCAATTGATACACCAAAATCATTTCTTAGAGCAATAAACATACCGTTGCCCGCGAATATAATGTTGTAAAAATCTAAATCTTCCATAAGCTTATCAAACGGCTTATTGAAAAAACATATTTTAGCTAGGCTGGACTCGTTGAGTTTCTGTAACTGTTTCTCTATTGGTGTCATTTTCTTGTACTCCATTTTCTTGTTCGGTTATAATCATAGTATCTGGATTAAAATTCATCGCTTGAACTTCATTTGTTCTTAAATTTGTAACGTTAATTGTTACTGGAATAACTTCAATTGGACGATTTTCAACTATATCAATCTCTGCTCTTATTTCCTGATTATTTTGTTGACTGTCATCAATTATTCTTATATCAACTCTTGGAAAATTTCTATAAGCATGAGTTTGAATATCGTCGGTGGTTTGAAGTTGTCCATCTACTCGTATTAAATCTGCTGGATAATCTACAATTTGTATAGGAATATCTGGGACAGGACGATTATCAATCTCTTCTTGAATTTCAACTATAGTTGGAATTGAATGTGGATGAAATATTTGTATATGTGGATTTGTAGCAAGATCTGTTCCACCAATAACTTCTCCAATTTCTCTTGCTCCTTGTTCATCAGCTGTTGGAAGAACAATATTTTCTCGCCGAAGTTCAATACTTCTAGAAATTTCTTCCATCAACCTTCTATCATGATCAGAAACTTGTGGGTGAAGAGCTTGTTCTATAACTCGTTCAGTAACTAGATCATCATATATTTCTTCTGTAGTTCGAGGATCAGGATATTCTTCAGGAGATGGTTCTAAAGTATTGTTTTCAGTTTCATGATGTAATCTTAATATAGCTTCCTGATGTTGTATTGCGCGTTGTTCTACTTCGACGTCGACTGCTGTTCGAGGATGTTCCACATCGTCGACGATTGCTCTTTGCGCACGTCCAGTTGTTCCATCTGTGTAATAAGTTTGATTTCCAGCTGTTGTCCAATTTGTTGCCGTTGTTGCTATATATAAATCGTAATTTGTAATAGTTGCGTTACCATTATTTATTGGTAATATTATTGTTTCATTTCCTGGTCTATCTGGCATAGTTACCCAGTCACCATTCGCGTTTTGTCTATGTCTTACACGTTCTTCACGTAAGTGTCCAGGGACAAATCCAGCTGGATCTTGGGTTGGGAATTCATTTGGATCTGGAACTACAAATCTATCACCAGGAACTCTAAATCTGTCAGTTTCCCGCACAGGTGGAGCTACAAATCTGAAATTCATTCGTGCGGGTTCTGGACCAGTAGCTTCTGTTTCATCATCTGCTACTATCGGGCCCTCGAAAGTTGCCTGCGCTTCTTCAGCTCTTGCCGGATCTAAAATCTTAAGTAATTTACTCTCAAATTCAAGAATCGGTTTTGGAATATTAGGAGATAGAATAAAGAGTTTCTTATTAACTTCTTCTAAAGTCTCACACTGAGATATATAAAATAATACATCCATGAATGAAACCTCAAAATCATCTTTATTTATCTTCTCTCTTATCCAGTTAATATCAAATGTTGTAACAATCTGATTGTTGAATTTCACATGTGGATTGTAGTCCCCATTGAAAACGGTTGTAATTATCTGAGCATATGAAAGATCTTGAATTGAATCCGGCTGAGTATTCTTTCGTGGTACACTATAACCTCCAAGACATAACTGATCACTATCTGATGTATTGCCATATGGAAATCTATAGAATTTATTATCCATTTTCATTACAGTTAAATTGTGCTTGTAATCGAAGTAAGCTTTTTGCTCATATTCATAAATATGAATTTTTGGTCTTAAAATTGAGAATACTTGGAATATTGGGACTCTACATGTTATCTGAGGAATCTTAAGCGGTGTAAAATCTTCATTAACGAAACTTGTTCTTTCTGATTCTACCATCTCTAATTTGAAATTTGGTACTTCGAAATCTTTGACATTCTTAAAAATGAAATTATATGTCTTCTCTTCTTTTTTCTCCGGCGTGATCTCATTATCGATCATAGTTACACGCCTATTTGTTGTTGGATTCATTACTTCTTTATTTGTAAAGAGAGGACACATTTTCTTTACTATGTCAATTGTTAAATTCGCATATCTGTTTGATTCTGGATAATGAGACATAAAATACTCTGGTTTGCCTTCATGATATCTAATATATGTATTATCAAAAGATCTTTCCCAATCGGTTTCCGTTTTACCAAGTTTTATGTAATCATTAATTGAGTAACTATTGGTTTCGACAGCTTTTCCGGTTTCAAGATCTTCAATTAAAATTCGATTTCGATCTTTAAATACGTATATTGCAATTTTAAACGGTGAGGTATCTACACGAACTTTTTTGGTTATATTGTATGTGATATTTTTACGCATAAGTTATTCCTTCTACAAGAGTTGTAGTGGTATTAGTTTCCAGTGTTGTGTAAGCCATCGCAGGAGTAATCTCTTGAACAATTTCTGGTTCTTCTGGATCTTGAACATCAAAAATAAATGTTAAAGATTCAGGAGTTACAATTGTATCGGTCGGAAGTACAGTGTTCATAATTTCATTCATTTGTGCTTCAAGAGTAGGAGTTATACGCTCAAATAAATTCTCCTCAAGAAACTTTATTTTTAGTGATCTATTTTCCAGATTTTTTATAATACCGGAAGCTACTAATTCAAAACATTGAAGATTAAGAAATTCAATTGTTTCTTCTACTGATCTTTTCTTTCTAAATTTTGCCAATTGTACATAATACTCAAAATTATATCGTTTTTCATAAGCAAACATTCCTGCTGTACCAAACTCATTTGTTTCTCGTTCTTTTTCAAATCTTTCACTATTGAGCGAAATAAGTTGAATATCCGTATCCATATCTACCTCTTGAAAAGTTATCTTCCAATACTGGAAGTACTCTGTCTATAAAGAACCATACTTTAAACATATTCGACATCGTGGTGCTATATCTATTTGTATTAAGATTTAATTCTCGAAGTTTGACAGTTTTAAATAATGAAAAATTTGGATCATCACTTTCCATAAATTCAATACATTTGTCTCTAATTTGAAATATTAATGAAGTGAGTGGAATATCACAAAATTTACTATCTGGGTGATTTTTTAGATGATCAGATACTTTTTTCATAATAATTAAGAATGTTACATTATTGCAAGTTCTTCCAGTTCTTGATATAGAATATTGAATTAAATGAGCAAAATTTTCAACTGAAGTATCAAGTGTTTCTTGACAAAACTCAAGAGTTTCAGTAACAAACATTTAGTTTCACCTTCTTTCTTATTTTAAATTAAAAATGGCAGGACAATCAATTACGATTGTCCTGCCATTTGATTTTGGTTAGCCCTTGTCGCCGGACTTAACCTTGAAACGAATAACCTTCTTGTCGTTGCGCTCTTCGACGACTGCCTTCTCTTTTGCAATCTCCTTGAAGTAGGAGCTGACCATATCGAAAGCCTGGTCAAGCGTCAGAAGACCGGGAACGGTTTTGATTGTGTTATTGTTAACAACAATCTCAGTTGTTCCTGTAACCTTCGGAACGGCCTTCTTTACAGCGGCCTTCGTCAGGGTCTTCTTCGCGGGTGCCGCTGTCTTTTTGACTGCAGCTACCTTCGCCGGTGCTTTCTTTGTGATCGGGACAAATTTCTTGCCGCAGACCTTGCAAATGTAAAGCTGGTTGCCTTCTTTGTCGAAACCCTTCTTGGTGCATTCCTGACTCTGTTCACACGACGGACAATACTTTAACTCTGCCATTTTCTTTACGCCTCCTGTTGTTTGATTTGTTCCAAAATGTCTTCAACTACGGTCTCAATTTCACTATAATCACCCTGTCTTAAATAATCCAAATCATTTTCTGAAAATTTGATGGCATATGTTCTGGTTTCATTTTGTTCTTCTTCCACCAAATCTTCTAATTGCTCGAATTTTTCTTTTCCGAGCTTCTCTTTTAAATCAGTTAAAATTTTAGCAATATCTAATTCTGCAAATAGCTCTTGCCGAATCTCCTCAGTAATTACGTCTGGGATCTTCTGACTTGAAACTACTTCATCCAAAATGTTGATCAATAAATCAATTTCTAAAACACTTAATCCAATAATTGTATCATCTTTCATTTCTTTTTGCCTCTTCATACATATTTTTAAGAGTTTTTTGATTTAATGTACCCAGATCTTTCCATTGTTGTTCTGTAATTTCTTTCAGAGTTCGAGTTAACAAATATTGAAAATATCTGGTTTCATCTTCTGTAAGACCAGGTAGACAAATTTTATTTTCCATATAATATATCTTTTAATTTATTATAATTAGCAAGAGTTTTAGCAGCAAAATCTGTTCCTTGATTCAAAATAGCTGCACAAAATAATTTTTCAATAACTATTGCATGATAAGCTGGACCTGCAAGGTGAGAATCGGTTATGCCCAATTGACTCATTATCGCTTCTTTAGTTATTCCGGTCATGTCTACATCTCTTGGAAATTCCGTCATTTCACCTCCTATATTTTCATTGATAGGACAACTGGATAAATAAATGTCTTTATATAGTTTCTTGGATCGACATTACTATCTTTTGGTCTAATGATATATTTGCCGTCATCAGCAAGATATCTTTTATTTTCACAAATGTAATATTCATTTAAAAGCTCATTTAAATTGTTTGATAATAAGATATCTAAGTATTGTTTTGAATAAATTTTCAAAACTTCCCCAAAATTTACAGAATTGTTCTGAAGTATATCTTTTTGTAGTTTCTTGATATATTCTGGAGCATGCTTGTATATTCCTTTTACAGTAATGTCGTTATCCGTAAAGAAATATGTTGTTCTATTTGATCTAATATATCTTTCATGTTGAGTCATATGAAATTCAAAATCATTAGCTAAGACGAAATTTACAAAGGTATCTTGAGATGTTTTGTCATTGATATTTAAAAGTTTATTTAAAGTATCATCGTCGCAAGAAACCGTTGCTCCATCTTTTTTAAGTTCTAATAAAGTTATATTACCAATTTCAAATATGACTCCACATACAATTATTTTTGAAATAACATTTAATATATGTAGATATTCAGTGTTCACTAGTGAGGTCGCAATAAAAATATTACGAGATTTCTTGTCATCAATCTTATTCATCTGAATGATAAAATCATCAGTCGAATTAAATAATCGACGACAAATAGAAGTGAATGCTTGTCGAATATCAATATCAATTATGTTAATATTTGTTGCTTTTGCAACAGTTACATATTGATTTGAAGTGTCAGCTAAGTACCAGCTGACGTGTTTGTCAGCTTTAGCTACATCTAGATATTGTTCTGGGAATTTAATTTTTGAATATTTTTGTAAAAGATCTTCAAAGAAGCCCATATTATTCTTTCTCTTTGGCTTTAATTGCATGAATACAATGATGAAAATTCATAGCATCACAATGTGCTATTCTTGTATCCTTGTCCCATTTTGGATAACAATGTTTTTTAAACCAATCTTCGATTTGATTATGATCGACTATTCTTGAAGTAGGATGATAGAAAAGAATTAAATAATTATTAATTTTAGTCCATCTCATAGATATACAAATTGGAAGATTATTTATTTCTCCAATTTGATACCAAATACCAAGATTGTCATCTTCCCATTTAATACGTTCTTTCCATTCGTTCCACAAACAAAGATGTTCATAACTGTTTGCTTCTACGCGGAAAATTGTATCTTTAAATCTCGGATCTATTTCTTCCACAGTTATCTCCTTTCAATTAAAAATTGGCAAGAGCTTTAACTTGCTCTTGCCAATTCTATTTTTAATGAATTTAATGGCTGGGGCGGTTGGTTTCGAACCAACACTCTCCGGGGTCAAAGCCCAGCGTTTTGCCAATTAGACTACACCCCAATACAATTTTATTATTTCTATATGAATCTTTTGAATTTCAAATTCTAAAGACCATCTACAAAACAGATACGCTCGAAGTCAAATCTTCGAATTTGAATCAAATGTTGAATCAAATCAAATTGTATACTCGAAGCTGTTGCCGCATAAATCCCTGGAGATTCCAAAGGAATATATTTAAGCTTACTTTTTGGATCTTCGCCCATCATATCAATATCATCAACAAAGATCTTATAAGCAACAGAATCAATATCTGTAGCATTGAAATCTTTACCTAAATGAACATTTTTAATACCTGTGTATTTAATGTCCATTATATCTTTATTCACTACAAAAACTTTGTAATATTCTACTTCTTTTATAGCTCTTTTAATAGATTCTGTTTTACCACATTGACGTGGTGCAACAATTAAAGTCTTCGGAATTAACAAATTACACATTATTTCGTGTGGCTCTATCAGAGTGATTCTTATGTTTGATTTCATGATATTTCACCAGCTTTATTTTCATTTATTTCTTTTTGTAAATCTTTGAGAAGTTCTTCAGCTTGTGGTTGAGTAAGAAATACATCATCAATACTTCCATTTGGACCACAAATTGAAATCATGATGTCTTTTTTATTTCTTAGACACCCTATAACTCCTTTATCATATACTCGTACATAATTAATTTCTGTATGTTCTATGATCATATTTGCTTCTCCTTTTTTAGAAGATATTTAAGAAATCTTCATAGACCTGAGCATCAGATATTAAATATATCTCTTCAATCTGCGGCATATCTCTTTTTGTTTGAACATACCATGTAAAATAGAAATCCATTACACGAGTTCCTTTTTTAATCATCATTGGAGTTTCATTTTCTCTCATTCTTGTAGTGTCTATATACAGACGAAAGATCATATCTCCAATTAAATTATGAGATACTATTTCTGTTTCAGGTTCAAATACAACTTTCTGATCGAAATTCTTATAGATTCTTAAGAAAATATCTTGTTTGAAATCTTCTAAGAATTCGGAAAACAACAATTTGAGTCCGACAGGAAAGCTAATTTTGATTTCTGGTCTTATAGTTGTTGCTATAATATTTGAAGATACTCTAATAACATCTGGTCCAGATATGTTTAAATCTCTTGAAAGAGAGATTCCAAAAGTATCTGGTGAACACTCAGATTCAATAAGACAATTGTCATTAGGCGGTGTACACATTATAATATTTTTTCTTCGATCTAAACTTGCTAAAAAGTTTGGATCAACTGTATTTAAAATTTTCATTCGTTATCTCCTTCTTTTGTCTTATTAATTGTATCTTCAATTGGATTTGCCCACTTTGTGAGTTGAGATGTTTTTACTTCCGCAATATGGTTGTTTTTAACGCCTTCTTTATTGACGTAAGTTCTGTATGAAATTGAACCTTCTACAAGAACAAGTGCTCCATTCTTAATTCCGTCGACAGCTACTTCAGCTGTCTTACCCCAACAAACAGTTCGATGCCATTTCTTGTTGGATTGAACTTCACCATTTCTGTCGCGCCATCTGTCGATGGTACTTAATGAGAAATTTGTTACACTTGTATTATTTGTAGTTTTTCTCAAAGTCAAATCGGAACCAACATTACCAACAAGAATGATTTTGTTTAAACTGCCTTCCCACTTGGACACATTTGTTGCTTTGATTTCCGCAACTTTAAGCTTTTTATCATCCTTCTCATAATGCCTGTATGAAATTGAACCTTCTACAAGAACAGTATCTCCTGTTGAAAGAGATCCTACAACTTGTTCCGCCATTTTACCCCAACAAACAATGTGGTGCCATTTCTTGTAATTTTGTTCTTGATTGTTTTTATCGGTCCACTTATTTGAAGTTGTTAATGTGAAGTTTGTAACAGAGGTTCCATTTGTTGTCATTCGAAGAGTCATTTCCGATTCAATAACTCCCACTAAAAGCACCTTGTTATAGTTCCTAGCCATCTTTTTAACCTCTCTTGTATACTGATTTTATTTATTGGGAAAGTGGGGCAGGATTTGATACCTGCATGGTGATCTCGAACTCCCATACCAGTGGCCATACTGGCATCACCTAGAGTCACTCGGAAGGAGCCTTGTAACTAAGCTTAGCGTCTGTTGTGTCCAACCGACCTTATCGCCGGTATTGCTTTCGCCACCCACTTTCTGCTATTCTAAGAAACGAATCTTTTTCCCCAATTTTATAGCATATTCTAGTTCACTTTTTGTTGATTCACCGATATATCCCCCAACATTCAAAATCAAAACTTCATCAGCTAAATCAATTTTTCTCTTATGAAGCTCATCTACCATAAGTTTTTCTTGTTCAGTTGGAGTATAAAATTTTTTATCCGCATGACTAAAGAAGCCGACTGAAAGAACTATTTTGCCATCCATAGTTTCTCTAAAATTGGCTTCAATAAATTCTTGTTTGAATTTAGTTGAACCGCACAAGCACACAATTATTGGTTTCATATATCTCCTTATTTCAAATGTTTCTGCGCTGAGAGTTCAAACCCTTTGTTGAATGTGAAGCTACAAGCGTGGAGAAAAGCTTCCCGCTGCCATCCGGTGAAATCATAAAAATATTCACCATACTTTGGATCTTTGATAGCAAATCTGATTGCAGTCTCATGTTTCTGAACAGTACAAACTGGTCGTTCTTGCTGCCAAGTTGCACCTGGAACTTGTTTAAACAATTGTTCTAGACAGATTGTTGAAATTCGTGTTGAGTTGAAAACATTGAAAGCTGTTGCAGGATACATTGTTCCTGAAACTGTTCGTTTACAATTATCAAGATATAAAATATTTCCTTGAACTGAATTTGCTGTCAAATTGAAGAACGACACTCTCATGTTTCCAAAATCAAGATTGAAAGACAGAATTGCGAAATGTGCTTCACTTGCAACCGGTTGCTGTCTTGGGTTCATGTAAAATTTCGGATTGATTAGCCAAAACAAATCGACAATTGCATATTTCTGATTTGCATTTGCTGCGGCTTGAGCTGGTTGTCCGAAATTATTTTGTTCTGGAACTGGTGCAAATGGATCAACTCCACCAAGTGCAGCTGCCACAGCTTCTCCAGCCGGAGAAGTAGTTTCATTTCCAAAAGGTGAATCTCCTACAGGTTCTGATGGACCAGGTGCTGTCTCAAACGGTTGATTTCCTGTCTGCATAAAGCCGGCAGGAGGAGTTCCAAAAGGAACGCTATTACTATCACCATTCATGTATTATTGCCTCCTTTTATATGTTTTTATTCTGTTATCTGAAATAATCTTTTTTCAAATTCTGTTAATTTAACACCGAATGCTGATTTGAATTTTTCTTCAATTTCTTTCTCGAAATCTTTTACAGATTTAATAATTTTATCAACTTTGAGTTTAATCGGTTCCGCATCTTCCACAAGAATTTCTTGGAGAATAGGTTCTGAATTATCCATAGTAATATAAGCTTCAATAACTCTGTCTTCAGCTCTGTCTCGTCCATTTTCCTTATTTGTTGGATCAAGAAAGCTACACAGAGAAATTCCTCTACAAGCAATTTTCTCTTTCAGATCATAAAGAACACACACAGTAATGCGTGGGTGATTGTGCTCATCTCGATAATGATAGAACCGCCTCTTAATTCGGTTGCAATTTGTATAAAGATATTCTTTATTACGCTTGTATCGAATTTGTTCTTCTAATGCGTTCTGAAGCTCTTTAATTTCATTAACTGCTGAAAATAATTCATGTGCTTCATTTAGTTTTTCATAAGCTTGATCTAAAATTGTGTTTTCTTTTTGCCTATTGAATTTGATTTTTACCGTCGTACACTTAAACATTTTCATTTCCTTTCTTTTTGTAAGATTTTTAGTAAGAATTCTTTAACCGTTAGTTTTTCACTCTCTTCATCTGATAATCTAAAGATATCAAGATAGATATCATCGAACATAGGGCAATACATGTTATCCGTATCATATTTTTCTGCTATAGCTTCTTGTATTTCTTTGAGTTTCATTATTTTGCCTATTCCAACTCTAGTATTGTGATATTTAAATTATTTCTTCAAATTTAAGTTTCTTTCTTTCTAGATAAATATTTGATTCTTTATATAAATATTCATATATCTTTTTGATGTTTATATTTCCACCATATAAAAGATTCCAACACCAAGCATCTCCAAGTTGGTAAATTTTTGTTTTAGATAATTCTATAGTTTCTATTAATGCTATTTGAATTTTCTTTAATATGTTTTCATTTCCACATATACTAAAATGACCATTATTGTTTATGTCTTTGTGAATATTCCCATCACCATCAAATACACCTCGAATAAAATGTGATATAAGATTTCTTGGAATAGATTCTATAATTTTTGTTGAATCTGAATATGTTTTTTGGTTTTCAATACCAAGCTTTTTTAAATCATTATAAATTTTTTTATTATATATCTCTAATCGAACTTGTTTATACTCTTTTTCATTTAGAAAGATGATTTTTTCTTTTACTTCCTTCCCGAAAATATTTGATATTTTCTGAAGATGAAGTTTATCTTTTTCACTTAATCTTATAGATAAAGTGTAACCACTATATATAGAACCATCAGCATATATAAATCCAAGCCAATATGCTTTTTCCTCAGTATCTAATGTTTCAAAAAAGTTTTCATTTAGTGGTTGAAAATGTTGTTTTGTTATATTAGATTTTATATTTCTAATGCGTGTCTGGACGTCCCAAAATTTTAGATTGAGTAATTTTGCAATATTAGTTGCTTTATATCCAGATTTATATAGATCTTTAATTTGATAAAATTGTTGTTCTGTTATCATGTTTTCCTCTAAATAATTATAATTCTAAAATTTTTATTCCCAGGTTATCATTAAACCATTTCGCAACAATATGTCTGTGACAAAACTGGTTAGATTTTTCCCAACATAAGAGAATTGAATCTTCTCCAAGTTCTTGATAAGTTCTTGCCGGATCTAATCCATTTAAAATCTCATTATAATATCTTATAGTATACTCTTCTTTTGTAATATGTCCATCTTTATAAGACATTACTAAATTCCAGCTCGGGCAGAGTGGTTTGTAAATTACATTAACTACAAACCACTCTGGAGGTTTTTTAGAGATGGATACTAATCTTTGATCACCTTTTATAATACTTGGTGATGCGTAATATGATGTATTCATAATTTCATTCCTTACATTGTTCTAGCAACATTAATAGAAAATCTTTAACTGATAAATTCTCACCATCTCCATCAGGGAGATCATGTAAAGCTTTATTGTAAATATCTTCTATTCCATCATTATATTCATCAATTTCTTCCAAAAGTTCTTCTATTGGAGTATCCACAATTACACCTCATCTTCATTTACGTGTATCCAAAATTCCCATTCTGGCCACACATTCAATAAGAACTCCTTAACTGTTACTTGTTCAGATTCTTTATCTGATAATTTAAGAAGTCCTTCCCAAATAGCATCTTCACGCTTTTCATCAAGCTTATTGAAATTGTCAAGAATTTCTTTGAGTTCCACAGATTTTTTCTTTATAGGATCTGTAAATTCACATTGATCAACCATTTCACATAATATGCGTTTAACTGATTCTTTTGAATCACATTCATTATCACAAATCATTTTACCATTTTTAATCTGAAATACATATTGGCCGAATCCTCTACCTTTTTCAGACCAATTGATTATTACTGTTGGAACATCATTATAGTTACAACCAAAATATATATTTTGTTTTTGAGGAACATCACCTTCAAAATCTGGTTGAGAACCATCCTCAATTCGCACAACAGTTTCAAAACGATCGAATATTTCTTGTATTTTTGATTTCTCTTCCATTTATGCTCCTTTTAAACTTTCCAAATACATTTCAGCAATAATTTGTGCTGCTTTTAATGATAGGCGTCCTTGTGTTGTAATTGATTTAGCTAAATGTTTATTCGAGAAGCGATAACTTTGTTGACCGAAAAGCCCATAAGTTGTATTCATTGTAATCTTAATAGCCTTTTGTCTCATCTCAAAGAACTCATACTCAAGAGTTCCTTTCTTAAATTTATCACGTTCTTTTTCATAATCATTTCTGAAATTTTTAAGATCTTTTAAGAAGTCAATAAATAATCCTTTTTTAACTTCGTGCTTTAGAAATAAGCAACCGGATAAAGATAGAATTAAGTTATTAGATTTTAAATAATTCTCAAAGGTCTTAATTGGAATTTTTATTATCTTAATTGAAGGTTTCAATACATCTTCAATTATGTATAGAAATTCTACTTCTTGCGGAAAAGAATCATTTACGAGATATTCGTGTGCAAAACTATTATATTCTTTACTATTTGGATGAATATCATCAAAAAGATCTATCATCGGCAAGAAATATCGTCTCAAAACAATATAGTCCTTAATTGTTTCCTGTTTGAATAACTGATCTAATGGTTTTTTATGTTCATCTATTTTCTTCAATAAATACGCCATTATTATATAACAATTTTGAACATATTCACCTTTATTTTGTGGTTTCAATCTATCTGCATATTTTGTAATCATTTCATATAAATATACATATATATTTTGTGGTATTGGCATTTTAGCATTTATTGGTTTTCCAATGGCTGCTAAGAACTTATATGTAAATGGATCTATGATTTTTCCAAAATATGTATCAAATGATATATTTAATTGATTAATCATTGATGGATATAGAGCGCTAGCATCAAGATCCACAATTATACCATCTTTACTTGTTAGAATTTGAGCTGAACTTTGTTTTACATATGCTCCCGCAAAATGACCAGTAATAGATCTATATGTTTGTTGACTTACTTCCTTTACAGTCTTCTTCATTGTTTTGGGAATATAAATAGTTGAAATTTCATCATCTGAAATAGAAACTGTTGTTTCATCTAAAATTCCAAATCTTGTATATTTCCCTTCTTCATTTAGCTTATAATTAACATATGTATCAAATAAGATTGAAGAACCTCTTAATGAGGCTGTAAACGGAGTTTTCATTAAACGACGTAAGAGATTATATGATTCAATATGCTTTAGTTTATCATTATTTCTAACACAAAGAGCTACATCGATAATATTATAAAGAAGAAAATTAACTGGGTCTTTTTCATAAAAAGTATCTAGTGTCATTCCTTCACTTTTATACTCTTTCTTTTTTAGACCCAATTCAGCTTCAGATACAAAATCTAAAGCGTAGCTGCTTTGTTTTGATCCCATATTCAACCCACCATCGTCTCTAGGTTTATAAGCATATAAGAGATCAAGAACAGGATATTCTGGAATCTTAATTAAGAATTCATTTGCGAATTTCTCAACTTTAATTTTACCGAATGCAGATAAGATCTTGCCGATCTCAGCTTCATTCTTATTTAAAATATTGCTTAATCTAAAATAGATATAAGGTAAATCGAATCTGTCTGTTGACCATCCACTTAAAACAGCAGGATCTATCTCTTTAAGTTTACTCCAACAAGCTTTAATCAAATCTGTCTCATTATTGAATATGTATATTTCTAGTTTTTCATCGGGTAGAATATATCCATCTTCGGCAAGATCTTTTATATAAGCTTGGATAAGATTCGGAATTTCCTCTTTTGTTGGAAACTGTTGTATGTTCGAATGCTGCAACAAAAAATATGATCTGAATATTTTATCGAATGTGCTATAAATTGTCATAGCATTTATTGGAAATTTAGCAATTTCCGGTTTGGGAAATACTCCCGCATTCGCTGTAAACACTTCAATATCAAGAAATAAGATATTCAATAATTGATCTTTATCAATATTATCTTCTTTATTCTTCAAATAGTTTTGAATCGAGTAATACTGTTGATAATCAAGATCTAAGCCATATACCTGATATGGACTTATATTCATATCTTTAAACTCTTGAAAAGAAAAAGATTGCACCTTTCTTCACCTCCTTTGATATATAATCATATTATTTCTATATAAAAATTGTAAATATAAAAATTAGTGGGAGCCATGATAGCTCCCACTGTTTCTTGCCGCATCCCAACTTCTATTTAACTAGTTTAAGAAATGATTTTTTCTGACCTGTAGCTTTCAATTCGGGTAAAGGAATTGGATCATCTTTAAACATCTTCTCTGGTTCAATTACTTCATCTTCCGGAAACTTCACTTTGAACAATTGATGTGGTACATCGTTCATAGTGAATTCTTGACCTCTAATTTGATCATCATCAAGTTTCCAGGACATTGTTATAAGTTTAAAATTTTCTGTTGGTACAAATGGATAAAATCTTACGACCCAGAAGTTTCGCTTAAATTTATCAGCAACAACATCAATTACTCTTGCATAGAACCCAAGCTGTTTCTCTTTACCTATTTTGATCAAGATAATGTCGCCAGGATTGGTAATTATCGATTCATCCATTTTCTTTTCCTTTGATTTTTATTTTATAACACCATTAATTGGATCTACAAGTACAAAGTGCCGAAGACCAATACCGATTTCAAAAAATGTACCTTTCAAACTTTTAAATCTTTTCGGTTCTCCAACTATAATGTGAAGTATATCAAAAAGTGGATAATGTGTTATGCTCCCACCTGATTTAGACTTAGTAAATATATTTGCTTCTGGTCGTATACTATTATCTTTAAAAACGATCAATCCAGTATTGATATCAATTTCAACATCTATTCCACTACCTTTAACAAAATCACAACCTTTACGAAACCAAATTCGTCTATCAGTATAGCGATTAAAACAATAAAGATTCGGACCTTTTGATATTTTATCGAACGCTTCTTTTGCATCTTTTGTTGTTAACCAAAATAGATCTAAAAATTTCATTTTCGCCTCCACGAATTTAGAAGAATAAAAAATCGGCAGGAAGATTGCTCCTCCTGCCGAGTAAAGATGATGCTTTACTTGGAGGGTCGACCTCTTCCCCAATGCATGCTCATCTTTTGTATGGTAGCGGGAGAGGGATTCGAACCCTCGACCTTTGGGTTATGGGCCCACTAAGCTGCCGCTGCTCTACCCCGCGTCAATTATTCCGCCTCGTACTGCTCAATCAACCGCTTCTTGAAGCCACTAAAATCAGTGACAGCTTCAATCAGCTTAATGATCTTGCCGTCAAGACCAGAAATTCTGATAATCTTCGCCGTAGGCTTGAAGACAGATGTCTGGCTCGGAGCAACATTAATCAACAGAACTTTTCCAGCTAAATACTCCGGAATCATTCGTCTATAGGCCTCAATCAAATGTGGTTCAGCCCAGGTCATCTCGTCTGTGATTACAACGAACAGATCCATTTCTGGATTGTTTTTGATAGTCCATTGCATCGCCTCGAGAAGTTCAGTTCCACCTTCACACTGAATCTTATCCTGAATCCTCTTTGCGAGAGCATTCGGTCCAAGACCAAGAACTGATTCCTCTTTGAATTTGGCCGTGACATCTAAAATCGCTGCCGGAAGATTGGAGTTTTCACGTTGACCGTAACAACCCCAGTGGTGACCAGCAGAGAACGTATAGAATCTGAAGTCCCTCAGAAAGAGACCATTCAGCATCGATAAGAATTTACTTCCTACTCGATGTGCAGATCCGCCGTCATGTTCATCTTTCATCGATCCAGATCTATCATAGAGAATAACAGGTTTCCTGGCATTGCATTCGAATGTAACGAATTCTTTGAGAATTTCGTCGCAAACACCAACAATCTCAGGAGATATTCGAACACCCTGGTTATATCCTCTGTGATCAACCGACTCCAGAAAGATCAGATCAAACGGATTGATAAATCTCAGTCCGTTACCACTCTTGAAAAGTGATTTCAGACGAGCTTTCAACTCCGGAGCAGAAGCCGCTGTTAGAAACGACAGATTCTTGATCAAGCTGTTAATCGGCAGATCCTTAATTGACTTTTGAACAAACTCCTGTTTAGCCGCATGTGATACTCGATCATCACTGATAGCTGCAGTTGTGTGCTCAGAACTTTCAATGGCACCAGTTTCTTTATTGACCTTGGTCTCAAGTTTCGAGCTTTTTGAATCTTCAATAATCGCGCGATAAAGCAACGACATCTTTGAATCTTTTGGCTGTGGCTTCAAGATCTTGATCAAGTCCTTTAACTTGAACTCACGAGAAATCATCTTTCGACGTTTCAGAGTAAGTTCGTTGTAGGACTCTAACTGACGTTTCAGACTTGTGAACACTTCTTTTGGAAGTGCTTGAAGTCCATTGACTCTATTCTTCCAGTAGGAAAGAAAGTTGGCAATGAAATCCGGTCTGGTGAAGACGTCACTAATAATCCGTTTAATGTTGTGTCCCTTTTCTGCCAGACGAGCTGCCATAAGAACTGGCGACAGTCTGATGCCCATGATCTTACCGATGTACCAGGCGAGTGCCATAACGAACTTGGGTTCACTGGCGATCATACGATCGATGAGCTGCTCGAAATTCTCCAGCTGCTTTTTGACGCTGTTGTAAAAGCTGGATCTGGGGACAAAAGAAATCGCTGTCATGAAGAGAGCCTGATCATCCTTCATTTTGTAGACAACGTAACCTTCCGCGTTCTTGACCTTCGTGTGGTCATACTTCTTTCTTGCTTTATTGAACATACCATTCTCCTTTCGCTTGAGAATAAAATCACACAGGTGAATTCCCGTGTTTCTAAATATATTATTTCTATATAAATCTTTTGAAAACAAAAATAGTTCCTCTGGCCCGAAAGCCAGAGGAAAATTCGCGAGGATCGAAAGGAGATACAAATTTTTGAAACTTATTAAAGTTTTTTAAATTTTATAATCTACAGGCGTATGTAATCCTCACAAGCTCAATTTTATTAGTGACCAACCCGTAAGCTGGCCAAATTAATACGGATAATTTTACCATTGCTCTACCAACTGAGCTACATCCACCATTACAGTGAATGACAGGACTCGAACCTGTGACACACGGTTCCTCATTGATGCTCCCGAAGGAGCGGCATATGTAATCCGCATTAGCATTTTAAATTAGTGACCAACCCGTAAGCTGGCCAAATTAGTATGGATAGTTTTTGGTTAGCACCCAAGGCTAATGCTCCCGAAGGAGCGGCATATGTAATCCACACTAGCATTCTATCAGAAATTGGACATTGGTATGTAACATGGTAGGACTTCTTCAATCACCTAACGTTAATTGGATTGATGCTCTACCGATTCGCTATAATGTTCAAATCCTAGTGGAATTGACAATGCGAATCTTCATATCAGGCTACCACGCCACCAATTTCTGAATTTTACTTGTAACTAGTCTGAAGACTAGTTAAATCAATAGGGATAAGTTTTTGGAAACTTTCGTTTCCCAGTTAAGGTCCTGGAAGGACCAAACTGAAGGAGGTCTTGCGACCATTGACATAGTTTTTAATTGTAATTTCTTTCGAAATTAAAATAAGCGTATGTAATCCCCATTATTCTAAAAATAATATTTCTATATGAAAATTGAGAATATCAAAAATGTATCTATTTAATTTTATTTATAAATTCTGTGAAAATTGATTGTTGAATTTTAGGAGATTGAGTAGGCGGCGCGATCTGGGATTGTTTTTCTTCTGGAATCTTTTTACCTTGTTGAGATTTAGAAATTTCAATATCATGAATTTTATTATTCATTCGCTGTTTCATTTCTGGAATATTAAGTAGGATTTCAAATAGACTTAATCTTGTAAATCTACTTGTTTGAAATCCTTCATCAGAAATCATAATATGTATTTTTCTCCAAGCTCTTGCCGATTTTATAAAATTATTAGCATCATTAGAAGATATATCTCTTTTAAGAGAACTTGTTTTATCATTAGCTTCATGATAATATAACTGATTACTATCTATAATTTTATCAATCAATTCTTCAATAAGTTGTAATATTAATCTTTCTGGAATCTCAAATTCTACTTCAAGATTCCATCTATCATCATGATCTATAATTGGTATTTTCTTATCCATAAGATCTTTGATAGTTAGTTTCTTTTGTTTAGGATCAAGTACTTTTAATTTGAGTTTCATTATTCACCTTTTTGATTAAATCGCCAGTAGTTTGGTTTGTTTTAAAAATGAGAACATCTCCGAATAATTTTGTATAAGCAATTTCTGGTTTACCATCTTTAAAAATTAAATATGGATCTGGAATAGCCGGCATAAAATGTCTTTTGAGATCTTTTACAGGAGGTTTATCAGAGTTATAATTCCAGACAAACACCTTTATCCAACCTTCCTTAGCATTGGCTTCTATATCACTATATGACCATTTGCCGTTAAACATCGCTATATAATAACAATTTATAGTACTCTCTAAATTCCCAGATTCCATAGTTTCAAATTCGGTTAAATGATTTAATACATCTTGTTCATTTTCCTTTATCATGTTTTCTCCTAAAATTTATCTGGGATTCTTGAACGTCGATCTATTTCTGCGGCAATTAGAGCTGCAGCTTTTACTAGATCTCTAATTGGACTATCTGGATTCCAACTTTCAGGTTTCCATTCTGGAGGCCAATTTTCTGGTCTCTTAACATCTCTGTATAATTTTAATTTGTTGTTATAAGAATCATTAATATCCATAACTTTGGATCTAGTTAATACTTGTTCAAGATAACATTGTGCAGCATTAATTAATTCATTATATTCATGATAATCATCATGAATATAATCATATCCCTTCTCTTGAATCTGACGCTTTCTCTCTTCTTTGATTAAATCAATACTTATCATTTTTTATTTCCTGTTCTAAACATGATTTACATCGAAGATAAACATCTTTATCTTTTTCATCTGACAAATCACCAAACAATTGACAAGTATCATAAAAATCATCTAAGAATGTACATTCTTTACCACAATATTTTGAAATAATATCATCAGTTATTATTTCGATTTTTATAAATCTTTCCATTACTTACCTCCTGGAGCTTGTAGAGCAAGCAACATCTTCTCTGCTCGATCTCTTCCTATAAATACTTCTCCTGCTGAACACCATTTTCCGTCATTATAATATTCGAAATAGATTGAATTATCAATTCGTCTACCAATACAATAATGACCATCGACTCCATCTGCTCGATTACAAAGTTGCATTCCTGAATTATTTCTTTCTTTTTCAACTATTTCTTTATAGCATTTAATATATCGTACTAATCTTTCATGTTTATTTTCACCAGAACATTTATCTGGAATCATCATGATCAATTCATCATATTTCTTTTTAATCTTTTCAAGTTCTTTTATTTGAGGACGAATAGTTTCTTCTAAAAACTTATCGCGACCTCTTAATTCAAGAATTGCTTGTTTAGTTTGTCCATCGTCAAAACCGTCTTGATATGTTTTTTCTAATGGTAATAGTTCTAATCTAGTTAAAAACATTTGAAGATGAATTTTAAGATCTTTTATATCATTAATATTATTTATTGCAAAATCAATTTGTTTCTTTATCCATTTTTGTGTTGTCACTTGCTTTCCTCGTAACTGTTGTTTTTCCAGATTTTGTAATAGGAACCTCGTCTGCTCTTGCCGGTGCGGATCTTTTCACAATAGTTTCCTTTGGAGTATATAACCTTTTATCAATTTTCTTATCTTTAAAATACTCTGTATACATCTTCAAATTAAGAGCTAAAATAATTAGATTGATTATTGTAAACCTAATACCATTAAAGTCCATTTTTTTCTTCCATCTCTTTCAAAAACCAAGCAAGACCTAATAGATATCTATCACTAACTGGTTGTTTGTTTTTAATTCTATTAATTGTACCTATACAAATTTCTGCCATTCTATTACTTTCTATGGCACATGAAGCAAGAGCTTCTAATAATAATGGATCATTAATTCTTTGTAAAACATAAACAATAGCAGATAAAGCTGCTGGATGCGCTTCTCCAGGATTTAGTTCTGTTCTATCCATCTTTTCTACTCCAGTCATAAGGTATATCATTTTTATGCGGATCAACTCGAAATTCATCAGGATATTGATATTGATAAACTTCAGTTGTAGTGTTAATGACTATTGCCGCTTCAGTAGAGATACACTTAAACCCATGATAAACATATGGGGGAATGTGAACTAGTATGTTATTTTGTTCTCCGACGAAGAACTCATTAACTTCACCTTTTGTTGGCGAATCTTCTCTACTATCATATAGAACAATCTTCATCATTCCTTTTACTACAACCATATTATCTGATTGTACTTTATGGTAATGCCAGCCTTTGACGACACCAGGATAAGCTGTTGTTTTATATACTTGTCCGAATTTTTCAAATATAGCATCGTCGTTTCTTAATATTTCCATTAAATGACCACGTTCATCTGGGATTAGTTTTAATGATTTAGTTATTACACCTTGTATCATATATTAGTAACCTCTATTCATTGCTTCATTAGCAAGTTCATCGGCGCGAGCATTCTTAGCTCTAGGAATATGAGTAATTACATATCCATCACCAAAAAGTTTTAAAAGATCAATTGCTCTATCATAAAGAGGTTTTAATCTTGAATTTCTTACTTTATATTCACCTTTGATATGGTTAACGACCAACATCGAATCTGAATAAATGTTTACGCGAGTAACACCGTGTTGTTGAGCAAGCTGTAAGCCATGTATAAGACCCATGTATTCAGCTGCATTATTTGTTGTGTGTCCTAGAAAGATAGAAGTTGAAGCTAATTGCGTTTGTTGGTTGGTGTTTAAGATGCTCACTCCAACTCCCGCTGGTCCTGGATTACCTCTACTTCCTGCATCAAAATAAAGATCTGCTTCTAGATGTTTCATTTTTAGTTCTCCTTATTTATTAGTCGTCCATACACATTGCTGCATGTTGAACGCTTACATCTAATGTTCCAAATTGTACATTTCTACATAAAAATGAAATAGAACTTTTGAGTTTATGATTATTATGAATTTCTTTAATGTATTCTTCTAATTCACCTTTTGCTGACCACAATCCAGGTAAATTCCAAATTTCCCAAATCATTCCTTGATTGTCTCTTTGTGATCGCATTGGTATAAATCCATAAGACAACAATTGATTTGCTATAGATTCGTATCTTTCTTTAGTATAATTATAGCCGCATAAATGTGATATTTGAATAGATGGTGAGTGATGTTCATACTCTTTATCTAGTGGAAATTTAATTGTTTTTGTGATTAATCCATTTGGTAACCAATAAGGTGAACAAACCGGATCGTCTTTTGGTTCTGGTAGTTTACGATATGCTTCAATTTCAACTAATTCTTTATTTTCAACATCAATTCTCACATGATTAACTCCATGCACAAATCTTTTAATTACATCAAATTGTTCATCAGATAAGCTCGTAAATTCAACTGTGATTTTATTTGATTTGGCATCACGATTTTGACTTGAACCAGTTATTCTAGCTTCCATATTTTCTCCTTAAATAAAAAATCTCAGAGAGATAAGATTTCTCTTATCTCTCTGAGTCTTAGTTGGTATAGATCGAATTAACCGATCGAAGCCAGGATGTCGCCGACCACGTTGTCCAACGCGCCCTTGACCTTGCCACCACGTCCACCACCATGACCGGGAAGCGTATCTTCCGGACGGCTGAGGTACTCTTTGATGTACGCATCGACCTTCGCCAACTTGGCGGGATCGGAAGCTGCGGACTCGCGGAGCTGTTTCTTGGTGCTCATAAGAACACGATTGACCTGGAACTTCGTGACGCCAACCTGCTCCGCAATCTGCGTGTAGGAATTGTCTTTCACGAGCGTCAAGATCTGCTTCACCTGCTCTGCATTCATCTGCGTAGCGGGTTTCTTACGATCTTCACCGGACTTCTTCACACCCTTTACCTTGGGCGCCTTCGCCTCGGCGGGAGCTGCTTCAGCAGCGGGAGCAGCAGGAGCTGCAGCGGGTGCATCCTTCGGTTTTGCAAACGGGAACTGTGCCATAATGTAGTGCCTCCTAGATTTTTGTGATTTGACTTTGTTTAAGTTGTTTATTAACTTCTGTTAAAATGACTTCCATTTTAACACCCTCTGAATTCATAATCGCTCTTTTTAATTCAGTATTTGTTATAATACTAATTAAATTATTCAGCTGCTTATCAGTATCTGGCCATTTGACTTTATATTCAAATCCAGATCTAATGCAGGCCTCTAATTGATTTGGGTTCATTTCTCCCAAACCCTTAAATCTTCTAATCTTGAATCCACTGTTTTTTAACTGCTCAACTTTAGAATAATCATATACTGGATAGTATTTGCCGCTCTTTGTTGCACCATACAGTGGTGGAATAACAATTGAAACTTTTCCAGATTTGATAAAATCTGATGCAAACTTCTGTAAGACTAAAAGAACAAGTACTGCTATATGTTTTCCATCTTCATCCGCATCTCCGACTATTTTTATTGCTTTGTATCTTCTGTTACTAACAGGACCTAAAGCTTCTAATAAATCTTTGATTTCTTTATTCTTTTGAATTTTTTCTAGAGTTGCTGATTCAACATTTAGTACTTTACCTTTTAGTGGATATACAGCTTCTGTTTGCTTCAAAGTAACTTGTTTAATTGTTCCACCTGCTGAATCACCTTCGACAATGTATAATACGTCACCTGGTGATTTTTGGCAATCTTTCAATTTGTTTCCAGCGGAAACTCTTTTACTAGATCTTGCCGATTTAGAAGAGCCATTCATAATTTTTTGGTGCAATTTTCTTTCCAAATTAGCTTCAATAGTTTCAATAACTTGATTGACAAACCAGTCTATTTGACCTCTCAAAGGATCAATTAATAGTTTTTTAACATCAAGAACCATCCTGACTTTAGTTTGACTATCAAATTTCGGCTCTGGAATACTTATCATTATGAAAGATCTTAATCCGTTTAAATATTCCTTGTCGCTTACTTTTGAAAAGCTCTTATCAATTTTTTCACTTACTGATTTTTTCAATTCAGTATGAAAAGAACTAATGAACTTTCCATCACAAGCTCTTAAATTAACATTCCCCAGGGTAATCGAATCATCCTTTTCCACATAAGTTGTGTAAAGTTTGATATGACTGCCTTTGTCCGGCGAGGTGAATTCTAAGGAATACAATTGGTCATCATCGGCAAGAGCTAAATGTTGTTTTACATATGATTCAAATTCCATTTGAGGAATAGGTTTATCATTAAATGTAAAACCTTTTAGACCGAATATTGACTGAACGGAAATTAACCTTTCAATAAAATAGCGATTATTGAATTCTAATGTTTCAAAATATTGCTTACTTGGTTTAAATCCAACCACAGTTGAATACTTTTCTGAATTAAATTCAGTTTCAGTTGAAGTAAGCTCACCATCTTGAAACGTATATGTTACTACTTTCTTCTTAACTGCTCTATCTCTCGTTTTTATAATCAACCAATCAGATAAAGCATTAACAGCTACTAGACCAACACCATGCATTCCTATCAATTGAGCATAGTCGTCATTATCAAATTTTGTACCTGAAAACAGGCTTGTGCATAATACTTTGATAGAATCTTCAAATGAACCATCCTCAAGTTGCATTGGCTGCATAGGTATGCCTCTGCCATTGTCACTTACCCAGAATGATCCATCTTCAATGTTGTTGAAAATACTAATCTCAGTTGCGAAGCCATTTGCAATTTCGTCTATCGAATTGTCAAGAATTTCTTCTGCAAGATGATCTGGAGTATGTACGTCTCCAATGAACATTCCTGGTCGTGCTCGTACCGGATTAATTCCGTTACCAAGTGCTTTAAGGGCCATTAGCTTTCTCCAAACAAAATAAAATAATAAAAAACTATCTTTTATAAAAGTAATATTTCTATATGAAATTTTTGAATTTCAGAAAATACTTAGGGTTGTTTTTATTCAATTATTGTCGTTACCATACCTTCTTACTATTAGTTTGTTGTAATGACTTAATAATTTCTTTTTTCATTACTGGCACATCTAATGTATCTAGAAAATGTTTTAAACAATCAATTGAATCTTGTATGCCTTTTTGATAAGATACAATAACTGCATCTGCACATTGTTCTAGAGATACACCTAATTCTGTTGCCATAAAACCTCCAACTCACGCTTCCATATTGATAAAATGACGATGTCTTTGTTTAAATAATTCGATAGTGCTAATTTCTCTTTCAACTTCTAGAAGATCTAGTTCAGAAACTAGTTCTCCAAAAACATACCATCCAGGTGTGTCTTTAAGTTGCTTACTTTCTGGAATAGTATCAAAACAAGATTCAAGAAGAGGTCCAATTTTTGTATCTTGTGATTCTTTACAGGTTGTTATTTCTTTTATTACCTTTTTGTCTTTTGAGTATTTCTTAATAATTTTAAGAATATTGTTCCAATCATGTTCAAGCCAAGCCCACCATTGTTCAGAAGTTTTTGGATAACTATTTAGATCAATTTCAATAGTTTGGGTTTTCATCAGTATTTATCTCTCCTTTGGATTAGAGTCATTCGTGCATTTCACACCATTCAAAGTATAACATGTTTTTTACATGAGTGGAACAATAATGTGCTAGTGAATTCCATGAATGTCCAGCTTGTCTCAATACCGTATTTTCATGAAATTCTCCAACAAGATAATTGATTCTTTCTAATAATTTTGAATTATAAAGTATATCGTATTCCGCTCCTTCGCAATCAATCTTTAACATTTTACAACTCTTAATATTAAGCTCGACTATTAATTCATCAAGTGTTATACATCCTGTGTATATTGTTGTCTTTTTTGATAAATCGTGCATATCTTTTACGTAGGATGATGCACCACCTAATCCATCAGACTGATATATTATCCGTTTAATTTTTTCACCACCAGATATAGCAGTGTTAATTGGAATAATATTTGTCAGATTATTAAGCTTAATATTTTGATACAATTTAATATATGTTTCTGCTACCGGTTCAATAGCATATATCGTTATATAAGGATGTAATTTAGCAAATAGTATAGAAAACATTCCTATGTTTGCACCAATATCAATTACGATATCATTCGGTTCAAAAATAACTCCTTTCTCAATAACCTTATAGTTATCGCCGAAAATCTCGTTAAACATTGAAATATCATCTTCATTGAATCTGAAAGTTTGATTATATTTTTCTATTGTAATCATGCTGTTGTCTCAAGGCTACATTTCATCATTTCATAAAAACAACTTATTAAATGAATATTTGGATATTTCTTTAAGTCTATCTCTTCTGAATATTTGCCGATAATCACCTGGAGAGGTAAATATTTAACAGTTTCATAGAGACGCTCAAAAATATTCTCGTAATTAATATCAAAGTTGTTATGACATAAAGTCACAAATGATGAATATTCTTTTGCAATTATAGAACTGAATGGAGTACTCATGCACATTCTTCTAGCACCAGGATCTTGTGTTGTCATAATCTTTTCGATCATTTGAATTATATAACCAACAATATTATCCTCGATGTTTAAAGATTGTTCGAGATTCTTAAAGTCAACCACTCCAGAGTTCGATATAAATGATACCTGAAGTGCGTTTATTAAGTCCCTTAATCCAGATTTATAATTCTTGTTGACAAATTCGGCAAGAGCACTTTGATCGTATTTTGCATTTTCTTGAATAAGAATAAAATCCAATCTCTTTTTAATATCTTCAAGATTGTCTGATTTAAATTCTATTTGGAATGTAAATCTTGTTCTTAATGCGGTATCAATACGTCTTGGATGATTTGTGCAACAGAGAAAAGAAACTGAATCTTGATATTTCTCCATCAAGTCTTCTTTCAACTGCGCCTGAAACTGTCGTGATGTACGATCAATTTCTTCAATGTAAACGATTTTACATTTACTCGTTACTGGTTTCTTAGTAACAAATGGTGCAATTTTATCATCAACATCTGAAACTGATCTTGTTTTAATACGAAGATAATCCGCTTGATTTTTAATAATTTTCTTAATAGCTATAAGCGCCAATGTTGACTTACCAGTTCCAGCAGGACCAGATAAAAGAACGTTGCCTGGAATTGATTCATTATCAATCCAGGACTTTACTAATTTTTTCTGCTGCTCATTTGAAAAAACCATTTCATCGATACTCTGGGGTCGATACTTTTCAAACCACGAGATTTGAGGATTTATCACTCATTTCACCTCCCTTAAGAAATAATGACAAACATAATATTTCTATATACAAATAGAAAAATTTAAAGTTGGGGTAGATTGCTCTACCCCAACTCAATTACTTCAAAGCTAGTCGTTTAGCATTACGCTTCTTGACCAACTCCTTCATTTTCAGATCATTAGCTGCGATAATGCAGCCGATGGGATCTGAATTGTTTTTCTTCTGACAGTCGACAGTGATAGGATCTTGTCCTGCACTTTCGGCCGATACGACCATTACCACACTCCTGTTTCCAAGAATGTATATATAGTCTGCTGCCGATACCGTCCCCACAAGGGACAACATCACTGCTAAAGCGATTAAAAGTTTTTTCATTGTTTTCATCTCCTTTCAGTTAGATACTATATAATTTCTATATAAATATCTTGAATATCAGAAAAGAGAAGGTATTTTAATCTGGTTTTCCAGCGTCTTTTGTTAATATTTCACTATTGGTTAATACAAATTCTTCAATATTATTCTTTAGTTCTGCTGCTTGATCTAATGTAAGATGAGATGGATACACTTCAACATCAACTGTTATATGCGCAGCCATCTTCTCTTCATCATTCAAATCAGTTAATAACTCAATAAATGTTACATTAACATCATATTGATCGTCAATTTTTAGAACCGTGTGATATTCAGTTGCTATCTCTATTACATCTGTTGAATCTTTAACAAGTTCTATTTTCACTCGTCATCGTCTCCAAAGTACTGTTTAGCGCTTGCTGACATGCCAGAAGTTCCTGACGAACCGGATGTTCCGGACATACCCGATATACCATAAGTAGTATTAGACATGTAAGCTGATCTGAATGTTCTCATCCATTCCCACTTGTTAAGAACGTATTTCATAAATTCTTCTTCACTTAGCACAATGATATCTCTACAATCCATCTTAACCATATAGATTGCATTTTTATAATTTTGCGTAAAGTTTTGTGGTTTTTGTAAAGCTATATTAAACTCAAACTTATTCTTTTTACCTTTCTTAACCATTTCACCCAATAATGAAAGATAATTTCTCTTAAAAGCTACCATTGATTCTTCATAAACTGTTTTATGAAGAACTAAATTGGTTTCGAGTTTCTTTAAAAGATCTGCCTTTTTAACATTGATTTTTTCCATGTTTTCACTTCCTTATTTTAGTTGTTTAATATAATCGAAGCAATTTCTTTCACTGTTATTAATAAGAGCTCTTGCCGATACCAGATCATTTTCAACTTTCTGAATATCAATAACTGTTTCAACAAGATTTTTAATTGATCGTTTATTACAGATATCAATAATATCTTGATCATTAATCTGCTTAATTTCTTTAGACCATTTATCAGTATCAATATCAAATATATCAATCTCAATACTGACATCCATAGTTTTCTTCAATTCGTGATATTTGCTGATAATCTCCTCGACTTTATTAGATTTATATGTTTCAAATATATATCTAATAATCTGGACAACCATCAACTCAACTTTCCTATTGGATAGTTTATTAAAGTCGTCTACCCGCTTGAGCTTAACTGAGAATTTCCAGAGGTTATAGTTGTTGATCAATATTTCATCAATTCCATATGTATTTACTTTGCCTTCATTATCGCAGAAAATACAATTGAAATTAACTTTTTCGATCAAGAATTCACTCCAGATCTTTGTTCCGAGAACTTGTAAATCTACTCCTCTTTTTCTAGGTTCAATAATAATATCTAGATTTGAGCCAGATTCATCAATTACATTTATATCTAAATCATCTGCATATTTCTCAAGAGATGCAAAAGATGAGGTTGGGCCTCTTCCTTGGATTCTTATTTGTTTCGGATCTAATTTTCCATGAGGAACAATACTTAATGTTCCCAGACCAGTTGTTAGTAATAGATTAAGTTGATTCGGCTCGAGCTCCTGAATGTCACAATTCTTAAAGTTTGGAGTGATTTCAACATTAGAGCCTTTTTTCTCTAATATATATGCTAATCTTTTTGCAAGATCACCAATCTTATATTTCGGAATGACTGTTCGATAGAATGAAATTCCGATAGTTATTCCGTTTCCAATCAAGCCAAGTGGTAGTGGACACGGTAGATAAATAGGTTCTGGTTCTAATTCAAATTCTTCATATGGAACATAGTTAATATATTCGAATGCTAATTCTTCTACCCACTTTTCAAGTTTCACTTCAGTGTATCTGTAGCTAGCTGGAGGATCGTCATGAAGTCCTGGTGAGCCCCAGTTTCCCTGACCAACAGCATATCCTTGATCGACTAGATTTACCAGAGTTTTGTAGATCGAAGCATCTCCATGTGGATGATAATTACCAAGTGCGAAACCAACAACTTTAGCACTTTTAACAAGTTCTTTTTTAGCTACCTCGTGAAGTGTTAGAAGGAGCCGTCGTTCAACAGGTTTCAATCCATCTATATAAGATGGTATTGCTCTGAAACGATTAATATACCTTCCATATTCACTGTAATATACAGGAATTATATTCTTCATCTATTATGTTCTCCCTATCATGTTTTTGGGATAGCTTTCGCCAAATTCAACAGTTTCTGGTTTAGGTTGTGCATTTAATGCTTTCTCTCTTAAATCTGCACAATTAATATAGCTTATGAATTTAATATCTGTATTTTGTTCATAAGTACCAAAATTGTGGGTTTGAAAGATTTGATTGTTGAGAAATTCAAATTTTCTACCATCTCTAAAACATGTATCAATCTCTGGCTTTATTTTATATGTCTTTAATATATTGATATTTGTATCAAATAATGTATTTACATGTTGAATATTAGTTTTGATTCTTGATAAAGCTGAGGTTGTGTTTATAATAAACGGTTTTAAATCTTGTTGATAGAAGTTTTGAACTAATGCACCAAATACAAACGGTTGTATTTCATTATGATTAATATTTGATTCTAACCAATTCTTTATAAGTGCAAAGTCGTCAATTTTTGTAGATATCGAATCTAAATCATTAGAGTATCTAAAATTTTTAGAAATACATATACCTACTGATTTAATATTCTGTTCTACAACAAAATCATAAATATAAGAACATTGAATCTCAATAAATTTCAATATTTGTGGAAAATTTGAAAGATCAAATGCTTTTATTTTATTAAACGTAATAGTTCTATCCTTTTCAATAATAGCTTCGTCTGGAATCAGAGTAAATTGTCTATCGAGTGGAGTAGAACTAGAATGTCCTTTATCACCAGTTACTGTAGTTTGTTGAAAATCTGTTTCAATTTGTGTTTCTTTAATGTTTAAATATTTTATTTCTTGAAGAAAATTTCGAAGTTCCTGTGGATAATATAGTGTTGACCATTTAACGATTTTTGATATTGTCTCTGTCATATTATATCCTCGTGATAATTTCTTTACTGATTTTTGCTTCTACAATATCGAACGTTCTTGATTTGTCTAGAAAATCAGCACAGAAGTTAATTCCTGGATGATCGAAATATTGAAAATGCTTAAAGTTTTCTTCATTAACCAATTGTATTCCGAAGAAGCTAACCATCAAATGTTTGTTGTTTTTATTGAATTCAAAGTTATTAGCTTTCAATTTAGTTAAAACATTATTGTCTCTAAAGATTTCACAAATTTCAATAAATTTCTTTCTAGCGCATTTTGTTGGAATTGAAACTTCTTCAAAAATTCCAAGCTGTCTTGAGAATTTATCAAATTCTGCTAATGATATTTGTTGAATGGTTGAATTACTTGTTCCTGTAAAATTTCTCAAAACTAGTAACGGATAAAGATATTTAAAGCTTTCTTCAAATTCTTTAGTTCTCGCTACAGCAGAATCCATATGAAGTTTTGCTGCCTCTTCTTGTTCATCTGTTTTAGTTTTAAAATCATCATTATTTATTTCAACAGAAGATTGAATATTTGGTAAAACTGCCATATCTTCTGTTGTCTTAATGTGTCTCGAATATCTTGAAATAATATCAACATCTAACAGTTTCTTACGATCTTCTGAAGATGGAACTATTCTAAGAGTTATTTCTGTTCTATTAGAACGTAATCCTCTTGATATTGTCAGTTCTGTTGCTGTAAGATCAGTTGTCATTTTGCGTTTGAAGAAAGATCTTGCCGATGACGATTTATAAGAACTATACCGATACCTCGGATCATATGCTTGAGATCCTTCAGTTTTTGTAAATCTAGTTCTAAGACCTTCAATGTTTTTTCCGTTCGAATCTGGCATGAATGTTGTTGCTATCGCGCCGGTTCCCTCACAATGGAAGCCCTTCTTAAGCAATCCTAGATTCAAACCAACTAGCTTGAAATTCGGTTCATCATTACCTATAAACATAGTTAAGTCTAGATTTGTTTGTGATAATACTTGAAGCATTTATTCTCCTTTCATCTTCATTGCGTGTCGATGCATTTTTGGTCCAATCCAACGACGGTGTCTTCTAAAATTTTCAATAATTGTCCAATCAAAGATCCAAAATAAGAAATCAATTTCAATTCCTAAATTTACATTCCAATCAAGTGTAAAACCTAAAGATATACACTCTGTGTTTATGTGTTTTCTTACGAACGCTTTCATATTAACTCTCCTACTGAATTTCTGTTACTGCTGGAAAATCACCTGTATCTTTGCCAATTAATGCTTTCCAACCTTTGATAACTACATTTTGATTATATTGTTTAGCTAATAATCGAGCTCTATATAAATATGTCTTATAATTGGTTACATCGTTATCAAATATAAAATCAATTTGAAGATCTCCTATTAAGAAATCTTCAAGAATTAAAGCTTCAACTGCGCTAGTATATTTCTTTCCATTTAAAGATATAAAGAAACAATTTTTGAATTCTAAACTATATAAATATAGATTTAGAATATCAAATGGTCCTTCGGCAAAAACTGCTCGTGAACATTTTTCGAAGTTCTTTTCTTGAAAATAGTACTTTCCAGATGTATCTGGAATAAGATGATATCTATAATCACTATTCGATTCAATTAATCTAAGAACAACGTCTTCATTATCACTATTTGTAAACATACACGATAAATTATTATTAAAATATGTTGGGCTAATTAAAAAATTGCTAAAGTCAATAAGACCAAGCCGTTTATATATGTAGTTTTGATAAGTTTCAAATTTATCTCTGAATTTAGTTTCAAATTCAAGATTCTTTAAAATGACTCCATCTTGTACTTGTTTTAATTTTGCTACTTTCTTTTTAGTTTTATAATAGTCCTTTACTGTTCTATATTTAATAAATTGTGCTAAATAGCTTAATATTTCATCATCATTAAATCCTGTGTCAACCAACATTCTGACTAAGTTTCCAGAACTACTGCATCTAAAACAGTGGAAGACAGGACTTGATTGTGATATATATAAGTGCCCGTGATCAGCTTTTTGCCGGGTAGAATCATCACAATAAGGGCAAAATAATATAATTTCTTTACCTGTCTCTTTATAGTAATTTGATATACTTTTTAGATGACTTATGATTGGATTAATCTTTACTATATCATACATGTTGTTTAACCTCAAAAGAAAAATAAAGTAACCTTTATAATAGTATTATTTCTATATGAAAATAGCAATAATTAAAAAGTCGGCAAGAGCTTTTTATGCTCCCGCCGACTGATTTTTATTCCGCTAAATATTTTTCATAGAAATTCTTTTCACCTTGATGGTGACAAGATGTAATACCATCTTTAAAGATAGCATCTTTAATTCGTTTACACATCTTCTTCATGAATTCATGATCTGGTTTTTTCTTCATTCCCAGCAGATGTACTGCATCTCCAAGTGCTTCTCGAAGTAACCAATCGTTCTCTTTTCTACATATATTTTTATACTCAATTAGAAGTGTATGAATATGAGCTAACATATCTGGAAGATACTGGGGATGTTCAGATATGATTTTCAGAAACTCTTCTTTCTTCAGTGGTCCCATTTTCTCCTCCTGTTATATTTGTATCACATTCAATTTCTTTAATTGGTCCAGCAGCAATGATTTTTGGAATCTCTTCTTCACGAAATTTTGTTGCCATCTCGCACCAGCCCATGCCCTGACACTCACCTTCACAGGTTTCTGGCGTGCATGTTGGTTCATTCGATTTGAGCATCTTCTCAAATTTTTCTTTTGACATTTCTCGCAATTCTTTAAATACGAGTCGCATAGCTCGTTTAAGATTTTTCTTTTTCTTACGTTGCCGCTTATTCATAATTACCTCTTCCGGCTATGTTTATCTTGTGTTACTTTCCAATTCTGTTTAAGTCTATCTTTCTCAAATTTTGGTAAACTTTTAAATGGTCGTTTTTTAGGCATTTCTTGAAACTCGGGTGAATTATTTACCTGATAAGTTGAAACATCAACATATCTACTTGGACGTCTATTTGGATTATGACAACATGTATCACAACTAGATGTTGTCGAACATATTCTGTTGCAGTTTACATATGTGCTTCCAGAACCAGAATAAGCAATCATAATTACACCTCTAATTCAAGAGTCTCTTTGCAAAATTTATCGACTATTTTATTCTTTAGTTCTTGAAATAATTCGATAAATTGTTTTGAGAATTCTTCATTTGAGAAATCTGTAGTCTCAGAAAGAGTTGCAGAGTAATCAAAATCTTCTGTCAACGTCTGAATTAAATCTGTTGCATCTAACCACTTTAATACATCTTCTTTTGATGTAAGAGTGATATAATGATTAGCATGTTCTTCATTCAAAATATTAATTTGTTCTTTAATCCATTCTTCTTCATTTGTGATTGATAATTGCATCTGCTACCTCATTCATAAGATCGCCAAAATATGGTTTCTTTTGTTTAATCCACCCTTCACTTAAATCTTTTCCTTTTTTGTGAACATAAATTTCGACATAAGTTGTGGTTGTATATTGCATTTCCACATTTATTTGAGCATCATGTTTTTCTCGATTAATCAATGTACCTACTGACATAATACACCTAGTAACGTTACAATCCAAAGAATCAATATATTCATATAACATTCTTGGGAGTAAATCATTACTTGTTTTAAGTTTATCTTGAGTCTTCAAATATTTCAGAAATTTCTTTAATACTTTATCAAACTCTGGTATTTTCATACTAGCTCCGGATTCATTCTAGACCAATCTCCAATTCCTCTTCCAACTTTGGCATTGTGTTTTCCATTTAAGGTAACCGCGTCAGCTGTGAAATCAACATTGAAGTTATTAACAATTGAACTACCTATCCCAAATATATCTACTGGGACATTTAACAAGTTGAATTGTTTAATCTTTTCTAAAGTAAATCCACCAGATACAATTATTTTCAAATCTTGCAAACTAAATTCATCAAACTCAAATCTAGCTTTCTTAACTAGTTCAGGACAAACACCTTTGTAAGATTCAAATTTAAACGTATTATCTACCAAAGAGCCAGAAGTATCAAATCTGACGCCGAATAGTTTTCCTTTTCCTTTTCCTATCACTTTAGGAAGGTGATGACGAAAATTCTTTAAAAACTGAGGATGATTGAAATCATAAGATTCTAATTCTGGAACTGTTTTGTGTAGCAAGGACGAAATACATTTGACTGATGTTCCAATAACATCATTATCCCAATCAACCAACATTACTCGGTCAATACTTGGATCAATATATTCATCAAATTTCAACAATGCTTTAGCAGTATCTCCACCATATGCAGCGATTAACAGATGTGGAACTGTACCAATTCCAGTGTATCCCCAATATTCACCATTGGAGTCAGTAGACATATGAGTTACTCCACCAACAACGGCAGAATATCCGTCAGAAGCTTGAGATACATAATGTTTAAATCTTGCTGGGAAGAATAGAAGATCTTGATTTAGTTTTAATGCTTCCATTGCTCGTCTAACAGATGTTGCAATTGCTGATTGAGAGGCGAGCACACCTAGAGTTGAAGTTTCAAGATGAGCAAAATATTTTGGGTTTCCAATTAGACCAATAACAGGTTCCATATCTTTTACTTCAGAACCTTCTTTAATTGAGAACATTTTAACTTCATCAATTTTTGAAACCCACAATTCATCTAATTCATCATTTAAAATTCCAAGATTTTCGCCATCTCGAATAGATGATTGATATGGATTTATTTTTTGCATTTCAGAGAAGATTATCCAAGCTTTTTCTCTATCTTTATAATATCCAATACAATTTTTAAGAATATCAATCACATGCGGAATCCCACAAATAACACAATCTTTTCTTGGGAAGTATTGGTAATGCATTATTCCATCATAATTATCTTTTGATAGAATCTCTTGAGTTCTTAAAAAGTATTTATCTGCATACCAACCCATCCTCATTGCATTAACATTAAACTTTGGTAAAGTTTCCATCAGCTTTTCTCCTTTATTATTTCAGTTAATTTTCTGGATCGATCGGAAATATACCTTTATTGAATAGTTCATCAAACTCAACTTCTTCGTGGCAGACCTGACGTTTGTCTGTTGGTAGTTGAGAAGAATCAACAATATAATCTTCACAAAACCCAAGTTTTGAGATCAGATTAATTCGTTTTCTATGAAGCTTTTTATTTTCTTTTGAAAGACATTCAGTTCTTTCTGTACATTTATGACATTTCTCACCTAGCCAGTTTCCAGCAAGCGCACATTCTGGAACGTCAACGATTGCGATATGGCGAATAGATCCACATTGGTTACATAAAAGTTTAACAGTATTATCTCGATAGTTCTTTGGAGCAGAATATTCCGTATGAGTATAATTGCATTTCATACAAGTCCATTCAAAATTATGTGTCTTTATATCTTTTGATTTTTTTGCCATTTATTTCACCCACTTTCGTTTCAGGATAGTAAAGCAGTAATCCGGCAAGACCTTTATTAGATCTTGCCGGATTAAAAATTATGAATGTGGCCATGGTTTATTGGGTTTTATACTCCAATCCAGATTAGTTTTTAGAGTTTTAATAATATTTTTATTTGTTGGATATTTTGTTCTTTCTACTGTTTGTAAAACAGATGGTAAATGTCTTTGGAATCGGACATTACTCACGCGATTGATCACTTTCTCTTTCAATAATTGCCAAAGGGATGTATTCAAGATTTTCTTCCTCCTTTGATGAATTGAATGTCTTGAAATATCTTTCTTGAGCTTCTTTCGTTAGATCATTAAAGAAGATTTCAAACTTTATCATTTACAGACTCCTTTCCATTCTTTTGGGTAAGAGATATCATATCCAGTTGCTCTAATTACTTCTGAACGAATTCTAATATATTCATTTCTATAATATGCTGAAACAAGGGTTATCGTTAAAATAATAAGTATAAGCATTGTTATAATTTTATTCATTACAAAGCATCCTCCAGGGTTGATTTGCTATAATCAATTTCATGAATTTTTCTTGGTTTTTTATCATATATATTTGGAATTGTAACCTTATCAGCTGTTCTTACTCTTTCTTCGAGTAATTTTATAATTAAATTTGCTTCCTCATCTTTACCTTCTTGTCTCAATTGACCAGCTTTTTGAGCTTCACTCATTATGTGTTCCCAAGTTACTGTAACCACATTTCACCTATAGTTGTCGGAACATCCACCTATATCATTTAGGAATTGATGAACAACTCCTCCATTTCTTCGTGTTATAATTGAATTTGATATAGAACCGAATCCTCTGGCAATTGTAAATGGATGTGACTTTACTTGATTTTTATTTCTTTTATCCGCTTCGGCTTGAGCTTCTTTTTCTGTCGGAAAATAGTTACATCCTGCATTATCAGCCATATCTTTTGTATTTGCAAAATCATAAGTTACTTTAAACGCATTCGGAAAACACGCAGTTTCTATCACGTAGTATTTCATGCTTTTATCTCCTCTATATTTGTTGGTTTTCTGTTTTCTAATCGAGCAAGATCATGTTCTTTTTTTATCCACTGTATTCGTCAAAAGGCGGTTTCTCTATGTGCCCACAAATAACCGACGCAAAATCCACCAATTAGTGTTCCTATGAAGATAAGAGATATTTGCCATTCACTCATACTTTTACCTTCCTTATCATCTGTTGATTTTCTTTGTCTCTCCATTCGAAACCGAATCTTTCATAAAAATGAGATAATTGGAGGTAATCTAACTCTCCATATGGATTAATGTCTAGTATGATCTCAATCTTGTTTTCATTAGCCCATTCGACAACTTGATTCATTAGTTGAATCGATATACCTTTGCCTCTAATTTTTCTATCAACAATTAATCTATTGAAGTAATATTGGTTGTCTTTGATCTGAGTAAATTCAGCGGCAGCTCGCCTGTTGTCTTCGATGATTGAGAAAGTTTTAGTTTCAGGGAGCATCTGCTGGTTCACCGAGTTGTGGTTCTAATGACATTTGAAATTTGAGCATTTTTATAGCTTCACAAACAACGATAAAATCATTATATAAAATTTCAATTTCTCGATCTGGATGTTTAAGAATCAATTTGACTCTATTACCATTATCATATAATTCAACAAATTCATCATCAACATACGAATTAGCTGAATCTCTTTGAATTTTTATCTGGTATACTATCATTAGTTTTCATTCCTTTCATCATCTCTTCGAAGTTTTGGATTATACAGCATCCTCAATCTCCTTTATCTGTTGTATCGATAACGGGTAAAAATTATGAACATCAACACCAGCATTAATACAATTTTTTTGTTTCACAAATAAATCATGAACATGACCACATATGAATGTTCTCGTACGATCAACTTGAGATATTGCTGGATCATGAACTAATATATAATTCCCGTATTCTGTAAAAATCTCAAGAGCTGTATGAACAGTTATAAAGCCAATGTCGATATAATCAAAGGGTTTAAGATAATCGTGATTTCCAAGTATTAAATGTTTTTTACCGTTGAGACTTTCTATAAATCTTCTAATCGGTTCTTTATCCTTTGAAAAGGAAACATCACCGATAAAATAAACAGTATCTAATTCTGTTACTCTTTCATTGTGTCTTTTGATCATTTCTTTTCTCATATGTTTTCTTGAATGAAATGGTCGATTACACATTTGAATAATCTCGTCATGATCATCGTGATGATCTACTGTTAAAAAAGTTCCCATGATTTTCCTTTCGTTGAATTAAAAATGGTCGGTGCGCCTGGATTCGAACCAGGGATCTCTAACTCCCAAAGCTAGCGCGGTACCAAACTCCGCTACGCACCGATTTTTACATGTCTAAAAATATAATTTCTATATATAACTTGCAATAATCAAAATAATCCGGCAAGATCTAGTTAAAGATCTTGCCGGATTTAAATTACTTTCCACCACTTCGGATCTTAATCAATCCACGCAATGTTTCACGAGGAATCATAATTCCGACTCCTTGTTTCCGAATATAAACATCATTCCTACACAATTGGTAGCCGGTGCTCAGATTAAACAGCGCATATTCTTTAGCATTTTTCAAATGAGCTAAGATGTATGTGAATTTTGTATAATCATAACTTAATAAATTTGTCTGATGAGAAACAACAGCTCTTCGCAAATCTTCTTGTTCTTTCGGAGATAACATACAATGTTCCTGACAATATCTGTGCATATGAAAGAATATGTCACCAGACACATAAGCTTCAACAAATGCTTCTGGAAACAGTTCTATCAATACTTTTTTTGCTTCAGGACATACTTCTGCCGCTTTGAGTACTTTGTCTTTTTTAACCAGTAGATCTTGCATTTCAGCTCCTCTTTCGTTAAGTCTTATTTGATTTTGCATCCAGTAGTTTTTTCCACCTTGTCTTGCATTCATGTATACTCGTTTAAAATGGTCCATAAATATCCTTTCATGTATCCCAGTTAGCACTCCAAGCTTTCATTTCATCACCATCAGATAGTTGTGGAATGCACAATTGCATCATAAATGGATAAACATTCAATTTCATAAAGATCATATCAAGAATTTCTTTATGAAAGAAATTGTCAAGTTTTAAATCAGCTGCCCAAAATATGAGAGCATCATCTTCTTCATCTTTTTTATTTAAATCAATTGTGAAATCTAACCACATCTGGTTAAAGTTCATATTATATTCTAATATTAAGTTAATATGTTGTCTGGCTAATCTCTTTTTTAGCTGAAAGAATCTTGTGTCAGCTTCTTTAAAGTATCGTTTGTAATTAAACGAATTGTAACCTGACCAATTTTCAAGTTGTTTAATAACATTATTATATGGACTTACAGGTTTGATGCCTGTAAGAGCATCTTCAAAAATATTCTTAATCTGAATTTTTAATTGGTGAAATGTTCCAGTCCGCTCAAATTTTGGAATTTCTTTGTTTATTAGATCTTTCTCTTTAATTCTAACAATTATTGAGCTTAAACTATTTTTAACCATTATTCAACCTTTCGAAACTTGGATTTCTTTCCACCACAACCAGCACATATCATATGCTTTGGGTGACCATTTTTCTTTTTTGATAATCTATTTATTTCTCGTGGAGTTCCACATTTCTCACATTTATAGATCTCTTGTAAGATCTTGCCGCATCTTATAGACGACATTTAATTTTCACCTACTTTCCTTTAAAGATTTCAATTAATTCAGTGATATTCTCATAAAGAATATCTGTAATATCAAATTTACTTATACCACTAAAGAGGTGTTTATCAACAAATGCTTCAAGCTTCTCTTTAATTATCACTTCTTCTTCATGATTTATAGCATCTGATTCTAATTCAAATGTTTTACCGTCTTTTGTTTTAAACATCTTAACTTCTTCGATTGCCATAATATTTATTTCTCCAATCGTGTCATACATATTTTTAACTGCTCAGGGTCAGCTACACCAATCACCTTTAATTTATCAGGCTTTACAGTGACTTCCCATCTCATATCAGCTTCTACTGATACTAATACAAGTGGTTGTTCTTGCACTACGATTGCATGAGTATACGCACTTGATCCACTTCTTAATGGATATGCCGGATCGTTAGGAATAACTATATCACCAACTTTCATATTTCTTTTACCCTTCCTTTGAGATTTTAATTACTAATTTACCATCTTCAAAAGCGGCCAAATGTTCAATCACGGTATCAAATATTCTTGAACGAGAGCCAACTTGTTTTATTTCCCAAATCTCGGCAAGATGACCATCATTATCTGAAAGTTCTATTCGTAAGTCATGTTTCATTGTTTACTCCATTCAATTCCAGATTTTAATAAGTATCTACAAGATAATACATCGCTCCATGTTGCCATAGTTTCTAAAATTTTACCGATATAATATGTTACGTCGAATTCACCTTCATTAAGCTCACCAACGATTTTAATCAATACAATATCACATAGGTTTTGAACGAATTCTTCACCTTTATAATCAAATATTTTTGAGCATTTTTTAATTTCATTTACAATCAATTCTTGATCTTCTGAACTTGAAAATCCTTCGAAATCTTGAAAACATTCTGTGCCGTATTTTGTTATTAATTCGGCAAGATCTATTTTATTACTCATGTCCATTCGCTTCACCCATCTTCAGAACTGTTATATCCAGTTGCCACTTGTGTTGACTTCTTGCTGCCCATAAATCAAAAGCTCTGATAATTAGATTTTTAGATGTATAATAATCAAGATTGTTTATCTCTCTAAACCAATCTTCTGCTCGATCAAGGTTTCCATCAATTTGAGCTTTTCCAATATGTTTTACTTCATGACATCTATTACATAATGCTATAAATTTTATAAGCTTTTGAATATGATTCAAATCATCATATTCCCAGACTTCATGACAGTCTAAAGCACGATGTGCAGAAACTCCTCCACAAATTTCACAGAGATTGTTTGCTTTGGTTAAAGTATCTTTACGAATTAATTCCCACTCTCTTCGACTTAATATACTTCTTATGTTAATATAGAAGCTTGTTTTAGGTACTAATTCAATTGTAAGTTTCATTTTTAGTCTCTTTTTGTTATTGATATGATTTTACGCCAGTCTTTTGCATCTTTAATCATTTCTGCTTGAGCTAATATTTTAGCTGATT
>Ga0172381_10000323_pt1 | contig 58815 bp, 120 predicted proteins | sample Leawel6488metaG_FD_119754 | JGI IMG/M metagenome (GOLD analysis project Ga0172381, IMG submission 119754) | Leachate microbial communities from a municipal landfill in Southern Ontario, Canada - Leachate well 64-88 metaG | ecosystem: Engineered > Solid waste > Landfill > Unclassified | place... | reverse complement strand
TTTAACTTTAGTATTGAGAGCTTGAATATTATCTTTTAACATTTGAATTTGTCCAGAATTCATTCTACTGCCTTCATTTTTTAAATCTTGTATACCTTGTTTTATTTTCGCTATACGTTTTTTAATTCCTGTTATGTTCATTTTAATCTATTATTGATACGTAGGAATCTCCAATTTTAAATCCTAAGCATCCATCTTGTCTTTTAATAGGTTTTCCTGCTTTAATTCTTTTAACTAATCGTCTTAAAGTCTTTGCATCTATAGTTTTTAATAACTCACTAAGTAAATGCTCTTTTGTAACTTGGTCCTTTATTGCGTTTATTATTATCTCTAAATTTTTCACGTATTCTTCTTCGTTAAATTTTTTAAAAATTATTTTATCTCCGTGTGGTACTCCGTCTATCCTTTTTTCAGTACAAGTATCATAAATATATTTTTCTCCGTCAATTTCAATTATATTTGGATTACTAGCTTTCGATATAACTTTTTTAATTTGGGTTTTCATTTGGTTGTGCGACCTCAGTTACTATTTCAACGCTATCATCTCTAACTGGAATTTCTGCAATAATCTTTTCTGCTTCTCTAAATTTTTCATCTGGTATATCAAATATAACTGCAAATGCTACTGTAGGTTTATTTCCTATTAATTTAGAATGAGGTTCCATAGAAGCTTTTATGTGGAACTTATCATTCATCTTTGCAACTCTTAAATAAACTTTAACTCTTGCCATTATACGAAAGGTTTAACATATTTATTTATGAAAGTGTCTACATCACCAATGAAGTCTTTCTCCTTAATCATTTTTAAAGCAGTATTCTTAAATTGGCAACAACCACACGAGTTACAACTTACAACCTTACCATCTTTTATTTTAGGATAATAGCAAGAAGTTGAATCATTAATAAAATCAATTCCTAATTTTTTTCCTAGACTAAAAATTTCATGTTTAATAAGATGAACGCATGGAGCAGCGAAATGAATATTAGTTCCCCAATTCAAACTATACTTCAAAAGATTATCAACCTTATCGACCATTCCAGGATTGTTATCAGGATACACAGAATCCATTTGTTGTAGACCCATAGCGATAGTATCATATTTATTTATTTCAGCAACACCTGCAGATACCATAGCCATAATAGCATTTCTATTTGGAACATATGATAATGTAGACTCTGCATCTAACATTTGTTTTTTCTTATCTGGAGTTTTTTGTGAAAGTAATAAACTGTTTTGTTTAAATATTCCAAAAATACTTTTTGCGTCATAAACGAAAAGTTTTGCATTAAGTTTTTTTGCTAATCTTTTTACACAAAGTTCTTCTGCTGCTTCGGCTGCTTGTCCATATTTGAAATGTATTAATCCAACTTCGTATCCTAAATGTTTATAGACATATGCAGTGGTTGCACTATCTGCCCCACTGGAACATATTACTAAAACTTTTTTATTTTGCTCTCTTGGATAAAGTGAAAATGCTTCTATTTCTTCTTTTGTCATATCTATTTTTAGGCATATGTATGGGTTTACTTCTACTGCGCGTTCGCATTCTATATCCCTTATTCCTTCAAACATTGAAGAGAAACCAAAACCTTTTTCAGTTATAAAAAATACTAATGGCATAAAGTTTTTAGCTGCGTAGAATATTTGTTCTTGAGTATCATAGCATAAAATTGCGTAGCTACCTTTTAATTCTTTTAAACCTTCAACTACCCCAACCTTATCAAACAGATAAGGTAGGATAGCTGAATCCACCTTGCAGGAAACTTTTAAATTATATTTTTTCACCAATTCTTTATCATTCGCGATTATGCCATTATGTACTACATAAAATCTTTTTTTGTTATCAGTAAATGGTTGTTGGTTCTCTATACTAAATCCAGCTCCTGTTTCATACTCAGTCGTTGGAGTTGCTCGACTATTAGCTAAAAATACGAAAGGTTGTACAGGAAGAGGATTCTTTATTGTTTCAGGATTCTTTTCACTTTTCAAAATCATAATCTTTTTATCTCTAGAAGAAAGAAAGTATCCATAACCATCTCTACCACGAATAGACATTTTAGGTAGGATTGATTCTATATCTTCTTTACTAATATCAATACCACCAACAATGAAACACATTATATTTTCTCCTCCTTTAATAATTTCACTTCAATACTTGAAACATAAATTTCTTTATTACTATCTCTAACTACAAATGGTTGTGAAAGAACTTTTATATCTTTATAGACAACATTACAATCTTTTAGAAAATTTCTTTTACAAACTTCAATTACATCAAAAGCTTTTGAAATAAACTTACCTCTCGCCATAACAAAAACTTCATTATTCTTATCAAACTGAATCTTTAAAGCTGTTACATAATTCATAAAAGGTTTTATTCCGACCATTACAACGTTACTATCTACTTTTTTTTCTTCCATTATCTTTTTATTTTTCTCCGTCTTGGTTTTCTTTTTAAAAAGCTAGACCGAATATCTAAAGTTAAACCTTTCTGTTCTTTCTTTACATACTTATTTCTTTTACTAGGAGGTAAAGAATTTTCAACTTCTTTTGGGTCAATCCTATCATCTTGATGTGTTTTTTCATATTTACCTTCACATACCCAATTGCAAAAATACTTTCCTCTATACTTCACCCATGATTTTTTATTAGGAATTACTTTCTTACATTCTTCGCATTTTGTTCCTACTTCAAATCCCATTTTTATTTTTCCTTCTTGTATATAATAATAAAATTTTTCTTTCTCTTTCTTCACATGTTAAATTATTCCACCAAGTGAGCCCATCCACAACTTTTATATCTCTTTTAACTAAAAGTTTTTTATTCGGATATCTTTTCTTCTTAATTTTTTCTGTAGAGAATTTTAATTTTTCAACGGCAGACATAGGACAATTAGTGCAAAGGTCTTCAAGTGGTTGGTCTACTATTTTTACTGCTTCATCTTTTACTCCCATACCATCTATTGTGCAACAACTCATTTTATTTCACCTCTCCTAATTCATGCGCAATTAAATGTAAAAATTCTTCTCTTGGATTTCCTTTGCCTTCACCAGGTTTAAAAAATTCACCTCTTACTGCTGAAGTTGTAAACCATCCTGAGTCTCCTTGACATTTAGCACAAAAGTGTTCTGCTTTTATCACAACAATAACCCCAACTGGTTTTATATTTGTGTCAATCCAATCTGCTACTTCTTTTGTTAATCTTTCTTGAATCTGTAATCCGCCTGCAAAATATTTTACAATTTTATCAATCTTATTCATTCCTAAAAGATTTTCGTCTGGTATAATGCCAATAAATGCTTTTCCACTAAAAGGTACTACGTGATGTTCGCATGTAGAAATAAACTCAACACTTCTAATTAACATTTCTTTTGAATCATTCTTAAAAATTGTGATAGGAATAACGTTAGCAGGTAAACTGCCATTTCTTGTCTTCTCATCCATAACTTTAAGTTCTTTTCCGTATCGATAAAACATATTTTGATATAATCTAGCTACTCTAGTGGGGGTTGCTTTAATTCCTTCTCTATCTACATCTTCTCCTATTTCTTTTAAGATTTCTCTAAAATGTTTTTCTATATTTTCTTTATTCATCTTTTGCCTCATATTCTTTACATCTCGGTGCTCTCATTCCACATATTAGCCTTCTAAAGTTTTTTATATATTTTGATTTTCCGCATTCCATACAAACTTTTTTCCTTCTCATAAGGAAACTCATCTTCTCACCTTTATCGATTTACCATCTCCTAACTCTATTTTATCCCATGTTGGAATAAAGTTTCCGCATTTATGACATTTTACTTGGTCTGATAATGCTCCTTTCTTTCCAGGTACTGGTGGATTCTTTGTCATATTACTTCCACCTGCTGCATAACCAACTGACCTTGTGAATACATTCCCACACCATTGGCAATGATACTCTTTATCAATTTTAGTTACGTCAACCATTTATACACCTCGTTTATCATCATACGTTAAAACATGTAATCTAGGAGAGAAATTAAATCCTCTATCTGAACAATATTCCCAAACATCCTCCATTTTTTGTAATTGTTTCTTTCTAGTTTTACCTTCTGGCATTATCCAAACTTTCTTTGCAGGTATTTGAAGTTTAGCAATTAAAGGTTCCCACCAATTAACAATACCTTCTTCTTTCACAAATTTAAAAATTATATTATTTTGTTTAGCATAATGACCAAGGATAGGCATATTAAGATGTTGCCGTTTTGGACTTACAGATATTAACCGAAATGGTAAATCAGTATAAATTGTTCCATTAGTCTCAAGTGAAATAATATGACTATCTACAAGAAGATAAAAAAGTTTTTTTACTTCTTCTGTTTGCAATAAAGGTTCACCACCTGTAATAATAACTTTCTCGCATCCATAACTTTTAATTTCTTTTTCTACATCAAAAACACTCATAATTATTCCTGTATCGGCATATCTACTATCACAAAAATCACACTTTAGATTGCATCCACTTAATCGAACAAATACAGCAGGTTGACCCATTTCAGGACCTTCTCCCTGTATACTTAAAAAAATTTCATTCACCTTCATTTTTAGATTTAATTACTAGTAATTAAAAGTAATTATTAGTAAATTTTGTCCTCCTCTTTTTTCTTTGGTTTCTTTAAATCTTCAATTTCTTTTTGTTTTTTATAATTCTCATTAAATTTATCATAACATTTTTGTGAACAAAAATCTCTTCTCTTTTTAAAATGAAAAGTACACCATTCACTAAAACCTGGAATAACTTTATTACAGTTATAACATTTTTTTTCATTCCAGTTAAATTCAGGTATGTCAGTATCTAATTTTATTCCTTGAAACATTTTTCTAGCTTCATCAACAAATCTGTCACCTAATTTTTTCATATCAATTTCTTTATCAAATATTTTAACTGTGCTAGAATTATCGTTTTCTTTCAATTTTTCTTTCTCATACCACGCAATAGAGTCATCAAAGCTTTCTATTATACCAACTCTTTTAAGTGCAGGATAATAAAGTTTAACTTTATCGTATAAGTCTCTTGCAATATTTTCAGCTGTTGGGTTTCCTTTCATTAAATATAATCTGAATCCCATACGATAGAATAATTCAGGTAAATGACCAACTTTATCTTTTTCATTAAACATAAATGAATGGTCATAGAAAGCATCAACAATACTTTGAACGTGTTTCTTAACTTTACCGAAATCAATAACCATACCGTTTTCATCAAGTTTATCACTTTCAAAAATTAACATAGCAGTATAACCTTCACCGTGTGGGTTATTACATTTACCTTTGTAAGGTTCCATTAACCGGTGGCCTGCTCTAAATCTAACTTTAATTTCTACTTGGTGAGTCATTTTTTCACCTCAATTACTTTTATTTTAAACTCTTTTGCATAATCATCTAAACATTCAAATCCTTCTACGCCTATATCTGTTCCATCTAAACAAACTTCTTGTAAAGATTCATAAAGTTCACCATCTTTTTCTTCTAATGCTCTTTTTAATTGACGAAAGATTTCAATATGGAAATCTTTTTCAAATTCTTCAGTTATATCTTCACCTGATAAGTCTTCTTCAGAATTAATTTTGTTAAAACCTTTAGTTTCAATTTCAATCATAATTTTGCTTTTCATTTCTTTTTACTCTCCTGTTTTTTTAATCTAGCGATTGTTTCCATACCTTGGCGTTCTAGGTCTTCTTCAAATTCATCATTCTCGTCTATTAATTGTTGTGCACTCTTTTGTGTCATCTTTTTGTCACCTCCTCTTGTTTAACTCGAAATATAAATTAAAAAAATAAAGTAAAAATTTTATTTTTATTCTTCTTTCTTTTTAGCTGTTCTTTTCTTCATCTTAACTCTACAAATATTACCTTCTTTATCAATGTAATATAAATATCCTGGGTCTCTTTTAACAGCTTTAGCTTTAACTATTTCACCTTTCTCTGGCATGTTGAATTACCTCCCTTTTCATTCTTTAATAAATCCAAGGAATTGTTTTTCCTCAGTACCTCGAGTTATTATTTGAACGATTTTACCTTTTAATTTTGAAGGATGGTCAACTTTTAATTTTTTCAAAAGTTTATTAAGAGAACCTCTATCATCTTGACTCCATGTGTATTGTTTTTTTCCGTTCTCATCTATTTCTTCTTTTAATGAAAACATTTCGGAAGCATGAATAGGTATATCATTACCCTCTCTATCTTGAATAGATGTGACTGGGGCAGTCTCTACCATTAATACAGGTGCTAATATTTCTTGACCAGGTGCTAAAGTTGTATTGTTAGGACCAAATTTACTCTTTACAAATTTTCTATAAACTTTTTCAATAGGAAATTTCTTTCCTACAAATTCAGATAAATCTAATCCCTTGAACTCGCTTGGTTTCAAATCTCCAATATCCTCTACCACATTTGAAGCTGAATCAAAATCTTCACTCATACTATCATTTACCATTTTAATTATGTCCTCCTTTCAAAAGCTTACTAATCTTCACTTTACTTGTTACTGATATTTCACTACTACCATTACTATGAGCTGCCTTTAATCTTGTTAACCAAGAAAAGAATTTTGTTTCATCTACACATTCTCTCAATCTACTAATAAGTTCTGAGTGTGCAACGCTGTCTCCACATTCAACTTTAATTACTCCTTTAATATCTTTTAGAAATTGGTAAAGGTTATCATCTAGAACGACATAATTTAAATGCTTTCTTTTGGATTTCTTTTCTGCCATTTTATTATTAATAAACCTCAATTTTACAAATCATATATTTATAAACAATCTGGTGTATATAAAGTTTATTATGATGTAAAATATGTGTTTGTAAAAAATTACAATTTAACCCTCCTTTCCGTGACTTTTTTCTTTTTTGTATCCTCTAATTTTTTTTGAACATAATAAAAAGCTGCCCAGAGAAATAATACTATAACACCTGTGACATCACTCTTAGTTAAAACACCGATAAGAGAAATTGCTACCGCTCCAAATATAAACATATAGGAAAGAAAAAATCCCGCACTCTTATCTATTTTATTACTCATTTTTACCTCCGGACATCATCCTAGCAAATTCTATAATTTCATTCATAACATCTTTTTCATTTCGAAAATCTGCAAACGATGGGTATATTGTTACACATTGAATTATTTGTTGTAAAGGTTTTGCTCTAATTTCTTCTGCTAAAAATATTGCACGTAGGAAAGCTGATTGTGTAGTTAATATTTGAATTTCTTTTTTTAGCATATCATTTTCTTCAAACTTTTTAAACATTGCTAAAACGTCTCCAACTTTATCTTTATTCAAACCTTCTATCATATCTTTCATGACGGATGTATCAATAAGCATTACAGTTTTCATTTTAATATTGTATTCCAGTTTAAAATAATATAACCAATAACCCAAGCTAATAAAAATAAGCATGCTAAACTTATTAATGTCCCGAATCCTCTTATTAAATAATCAAAAAACATATCCATATCAAATACCCAATCACCTTCAAACAGACTAGATAATATCCACCCTGAAAGAATCATAAGTCCAAATATCCCAATCAGTACTCCTAGCCCTATTAATATTTCTATTATCATTTTTTACTCCTTAATATTTCTAACCTATAAGAAATTAATTGTAATAAAATAAAGTTCCATTGAAGTATGGCAAATAAAATCCAATATGGGTATGGTAGTAAAACTACAAAAAAGAATAATATTATATTAATCACAAAACACACGTATCCTATTTTTTGTTCTTTGTTCATTTTAAACTCTCCTTGAATTCTTCTATCATTTTTTGATTAAGTTTATTCATACTCCAATCTTTATCATCATCTGTAAAAACTTTTTTAATAATTTCCTCTACTTCTGCTTTAGTCATATTTTCAACTCCTTCGATAAGCATAAAAAGTTTTTCATCTCTATATCTCCAAAATTCTCTAAAAAATTTAGCGATAAGCCAAATATCTTGTTCTTTTAAATCTCCTGTAATTATTAGTTTGGCCATTTTGAACATACCGTTACTGGATTTTTTATATCTAACTCGTTATAACAATTATCCCACTTGTCGCATTTACTAATATTATTATAGTAATAATAAATTTGATTTATGTTATCACAGTAAATTTTCTCTACCTTAGTATCTGAATTGTAACTACTATCTGTAACTTTGTTAAATCCGCAAGTGTGGCAAGCTTTAATATTTTCTTGTTGTGAGAGATATAACCCAAAAAGAATACCTCCAATTATTATTAATGCAAATATTGAGCAATAAATTAAAAAAAATTTATCAAATTTCTCCATTTCTAGATTCTCCTTTAAATTTATTTAATACCATTTTCATCATTAAGTAAGATTTTTTTAAGATAGGGTCATTATTTTCTAAATGTTCTATTAGTTCCATTAAAGTAATATAAGCTATTAGAGGAGAAACGTCTTCTTTTAAAAATATTTCTAGAATTTTACTTTCCATATTTTTAATTTTAGAGATATCTCTCATATCTGTTTTCATACGTTCTAATAAATTTTCTGCGATTTCATCTTTTTCCATTTTACCAACAAAAGTCCTCCCACCTAACTTCATAATTTTGTTTATAGTCTTCATCATCTATTATATATCCACCTGTTGCTTCTATATGAATTTCTTTTTCTCCAACCCATGCAGTAACCCATGTATGAGGAACGTCTTGATTATAATAACCAGCTGTGCATTCTGCTTTAATACCTGCTACTTTTAATCTGTCTACTAACTTACTACTAAAGTCCGTACAGTCATACACATTTAAAATGTATTCGTGAGAGCTGGAAACATTATCAGCTAATGCATATATTGTATCATAAGTGATAGTATTTTTATTAGCTATATAGTCTTGTGTAAAATTTAAATTAACAACGGTTGATGATAATAATGTGATATTTGTAGTCTCTTGGGGTTGTAATGAATTTGTTTCGCATGCTATTAACATTATACTTGAAAATAAAACTGCTACTGCTACTATTGTTTTATATTTATATTTCATTTTTCAAACCTCTTTATTAAATCTAAAAAGAAATTATTTACCCATTTACCTGCTTCTACCCAACCTATAAGAGCAAGTGCAGTTAAAACTGCCCATCTTAAAATTACTATTATATCTGCATTTTCTGGTGGTACAGAATAAAATATTGAGAGAAGAACAAGTACAGCGAGTAGAATATAAACTACCAAACCTATTATTTTTATACCCCAATTTGTTTTATTTTTTTGTTTTTTGCTTTTCATTTTTTTCCTCCAAACTTTTTCTTAATTTAGTAATTTCTATTTCACTATCAATTAGCAATAAAACTAATCCAGCTATTATTAAAAATAAATATGCAGACAATTCTCCCCATTTTGAATCAAATAAACTTATAATTGCAAATACTGAATTCATAAGAATTAATATACTACCAAACATTTTAAGTATCATGCTTTTCTCCTTACACTTGAATGTGTGGTAGGTTTTTTTATTTTAGCTTTTTCAACTTCTTCTTCTGTTTTCTTCTTATAAATAACATTATCAATAATAACCCATTCTGGTTTAGTATCGTATAATTTCATATCGTCTTCGAAATCTTCAACTGCCCAATATCTTCTAACATCTAGGATAGGTATATCGTCTTCTTCAAGTCCATCCATCTCATTATATTCTTCTTGAAAGCTCATCTGCCATGCCCTCCCATACTTTATCTGGTGATATTATTTTTAATCCAAACCTACTCTCTAACTCTTTTTTATCTACTAACATTTTTTGATTAAGAGTAAGAAAAACATCCATGTTACCTATATTAGGTGTCTGAATTAGGTATGATAAATAATTCACAAAAGAATCGAATCCGAATTCATCGATATACTTACCGACATATTTTTTTACTTCGTCTTCGGTTACAATTTTTCTTGCTAACGCTTCTTGAATTACTTTATTTTTTATATTTGTGATAACGTCTGCCATTTTAATATCCTGAATTATGCATAGACTCTTCTGCATGTTTAGCTTTTAATTGTGCTTTTGTTCTTCTATCTTTAATTGGTTTAAATCTGTTTGAACTTGGGTCTATAGTTTCCATACCTTTAACTTTAATACCTGCCCAGGATATATCTAATACTTTACCTGTTTTATTTAAAAATGGTTTATATTCATCGAAACTGCTTACGTCAACTAATCTTACTTTATCACCTATCCAATATCCATGATGATATACAAAATCAGTTTTCTTTTTTTCTAATTTTTTTAATCTTTCTTGTTTTTCTAATTTTTCTCTAGCTATTTTTTCTTCTCCATTTTCAACTAACATTAATGCCCATCTCCAATTAATTTTTGCTAACCAGATTAAGAATAAAATAAATCCCCAACCTATAAAAGCTACTACTGCTACTATCAATATACCTATCATAACAATTACAATTCCATTGAGCCAATTGGTTGGTGCTATAATATTACCGTTGTCTCTCATATATTTTCCAAAATAATAAACTCCTACAGTTATAGTAAAAAATCCACTTATCTCTAATATCTTTAAAAATATCCATATTATACTCGCATTTGTTTTTGTCTCTCTACTAATTAGAACTCTTTTTTTGTTAAACTCTTCTAACCTTTCTTTTCTTTCTTTTTCAGTATAATGCTTTTTATAATTTTTAATTTTCATTTTAAAATGAACTTGGATAATTTTTCTCTACCCAGTTATAGTATTGTTTAGCTTTTTTACTTGAAAATAAGAATACAATTAAGATGGTTGGGTATAACCAGAAACTTACAAAATTAGTCCATTCGGTTATTTTATTTTTCATTTTCTTCTCTCCAATAAATCTATTCGACCTCTTAAAGTATCAATTTGTCTTTGCATTTCTTTTTTATATCCCCTCATAATTATCTTCACATCTAACTGTGTTAAAATTTTAATTTTCTTCATTTTTAATTTTCTTCATTTTTAATTTTCTTCATTTTTAATCTCTCCCGCTACTCATCATAATATGAGTATCTTTAAATTCTCTCATTTCTTTTAAACTATACGGACTCTCTTTAGGGTTCTCGCAGTCGTAGTGTTCTCTTATTTTTTCTAAAACTTTATAACAATCATCTACTGCTATTTCCTTCTTACATTTATCGCATATACCTCGTTTAGATTTTTTTACTAACTGCTTAAATGGAGATGGACAATCATCAATACTATTAAAATCCCCTGCTAAACTTTTTAAAATAATTTTTTTACTTTCTTCTTCCATTTTATCTTTTCTCCCTTAACTTTTTTAACATAGCCATGCCATTTTTAAAATAAGGACAATCGTGCTTTTGTTTTTGCTCTTTAGTCATTAAATTATAAATCGGACATTCACTATCACAAGAAGCATGAACATTATCACATATCTCATATAAAGCATTCTCTATATCTGTATCGGTTATTTTTTTTGTCCTATTAATTTATTTATTATGTTTTTCATATTATTTTATAATAAAGCTAGTATTTAAATATTGTTATGATATACATGATATATTTGTATATCATTACAATTATTTCATCATTTTCTCTACTCTTAATCTTTCTTGAACGTATTCAAGATAAGTTTGTTTATGTGGAGGTATATTTTTCTTTATCTCTTCTTCAGTTTGTTCGACCTTTACAATTGGTACGAATGCACTTACTATTACTCCTAATATTATTGTAGCGATAGCAACTATAAAGAGTAACGGAAAAAAATTAGATATTTGAGATGCTTGAGATAAGTTATCAGCTGTTTGTTCAGATACGTTCATTCCAGATGAGGTCATTGCAGTTTGTAATTGTCCCATAATACTTATTCCAATCATTAAAACTATACCGATTGTTACTATACTCATAAAAAATCCTACAATATTGAATCCTCCTTTACTTTCTTCTTCATCATCTTTCTTATCATCCTTATAATCGTAACCTTTTGGTTTTTCAATTCTACCTTTCTTTTCTTCATCTGTATATGTTCGTTCTTGTCTCCATGATTGAGAAGAGTTATCTGGGTCGAAAGGATTTAAAGAAGGTACTCCATCTGGTATGAATGACGGACCATTTATTGGACTGCCAAAATGCCCCATTATTTTTTTCTCCCATTTTTTATTCTTTCAAAACCATTTTTACAAACTTTATCTTCTCCGAATACTATAATCATTAACCAAATAAAAAAATAAATCAATTTACCTACCATTATTTTTTCCTCCTATTATCCCATAACAATTTAAAATATAAAATAAAGAATGTAACAACTGCAACTATTCCTACTGCTAATATTATAAATACTAAATCTGATGCTGGACATGAAGTATTAGGACAAATGGGATTAACCATTATTCTTCTATCTCCTGAATAGTCAACCCATAATTAAAAAGTTCTGTCAATCTTTCTTCACTAGGGTCTTCTTCTATCCAATCACAATCTGATTCTGGATGTGTTATTTTATATTTTGTCATACTATTCTTATTACCTCTCAATTAATTAAATTAAAAAATAAAAAAATTTAAATATTTTTAGTCGTCATCATCATTACTTTCATCATCGTTAGTAGCATCGTCTAGTATAGCACTACTTTCTGGTTCTTCTCTTTTTTTCTTTCTAACCATTTTACTAAAATCTCCGCCCATGACTACACTAAAATAGCCACTTTCTTTTGGATGTCTATAAGTTGACCATACTATTTCGTATCCTTCGACCATTAAAGAGTTAACTCTTTGTTGAAATCTTCCTGAGTCACTTTCAGATACAACAACTATATTTCTACCAACGTTTGAAGCCTTTCTTTTTGACCTTCTCGATTTTGATTTTCTTGCCATCAGTTTTATTACCTCCTTTTTCATCAGTTAAAATTTTAAAATGTATACCATCTGGATTAGTTGTTTCAACTATTTGACAAGCTTCTTTATAATCTTCTGCTTTCACTATCCACGTTTTTCTAATTAAAAACTTTTTCATCTGTCTTTCTTTTTTACTCCTTTATATTTTGCCCAATAATTTCTACCATACGCTTTCATCCTTTCAGCATTATCTCCTGTTCTATAATATTTATAATTATAGTTAATTTTGTCTTGAGGATTTTTATGATATGCCTCTCTTGTTTTTCTTTTTAATCTTGCATATCTTCTCGGATGATTATATAATGCTTCTAAGACTCTACAACTTGAACATAACTGTTTTGATATATTATAAATTTCTCTTTCTTTATTGCAGCGTTGGCATGTTCCTATCATTTTATTAGTACATACGTTCCATTTACATTATCAATAATATATTTTTTAAATGTGCCATCATCTTGTTTAATAAAACAACTACCAGAATCCCAACTATATAAGCCTTGATGCAATTCGCATACTAATTGTTCACTATGTGAATCCATTACAGACTTAGTAGTAACTGCTATAAAAAATAAAGCTACACAAATTGCTAATATTATATAAAGTATTGTTTCAAATTTCATTTTTTATGCCTCGAAACAAATTTAATTATAATCGCTATAATTAGTCCAGTAAGAATTCCAAAAGTATATGCTGGAATATATTCAATTAAAGGTATTGGTAAATTCATTCGTCCTCCATAAACTTTTTAAGTGGATTAATATTTTCATTTTTATTATTGAAAGCTAATTTTAAAAATTTATTAGAGCAATTTTTACACATATTAAAGTTTTCGTGTTTTTGTTTTTCTTCATTCCACATTATTCCAATACTGCCACTTTCACTTTTCTTAAAAATAATTTTACATTTTTTACATTCAACGTATCCGAGTAATTTATAGAACCAGTTCATTTTTTATCTAACCTCTCAAATAAGTAAATTCCTAATAAAAATAATAAACTACATATTCCAACTGCTAAAAATTTATTTATCATTCTTCTTCACCTTCTTGTAATTGTTTATCTTTCCAACAGCTTCCACACCATGGGCTATTATCTTCTTTATCTATTTGACCGTCTTCAATTATTTCATCTCCGCAGTTACTGCAATACTCTCCATTAATCTCTTCTACATATTCATCAATACTAGTTTGAATTGTTTCTTCATTAATTTCTATAGGTTGGCTAATTTTAGCGATTAGTTTAATTCTAACTTTCTTTTTAGTAGGTGAGATTTTATAAATTGAATAAGGTTTAATTTCAATTTCTTTTCTTTTTCCATTACCAGTCATGTTTAAGAATTTTTTATTCTCTTCAAGTGTTGTGATATATAACAGTCCATTATACCTGTAGAAGTTTATTGAAGGTGTGTCATTCTTCCAATAATATAATTTCTTTTCTACTAGGTCATAAAGTATCATACTATACCAATCACTAACTCTATTATCTAATAAAGTCTTTATAGCTTTGGTTATTCTAACTGTCCTACTATTTCTGTTATGATTAAGTAATTCAAACTCTTTTACGAAGTCATTAAAGAAGCCCCAACTATCACTTCCAATATCTTTTAAAAAAGAATTTGCAACTCCATTATGCATAAAAATAAATTCTTCGTTTCTAAATGGTTGGACAAAGGCGACTTCCTTTCCACTAGTTGCTAATCTTTGAAATGAAAATACAACATTGCTTTTTTCAATTTCTTGTTCCCAAGCATAATAATTCATTTTATATAAAGATTTAAAAATCTCACCTGTTGAGCCAATATAGATTCCATCACCGTCATCATTTCTTACATAACTGTGTGAACTAACGCTTTGTAAGAATGGTGTTATAACTTGATGTTTTTTCTTACGTATGATTATATTTAAGTTACACATTATATTTTCTCCATTATAATTTACCTTGAATTCCTAAAGGGTCTCTATGAGCAATTGCAAAAGCAAATAACATACTAGCAATTCCGCACATTACTACTATTAAAAATATTGTCAGGTTAGACATTATATTTTCTCCTTACGTATATGAACCATGTGATTTAATTCTCCGCATGTGCATAAAGTAATTATATAATTAAAACGTTGTTGAGTTGTTTCTCTCATAATACACATTTTTAATTCTCTTATAGTTGCTCCTGGATTTCCAACAGATACTATTTTTAAATAATTTCCATTTTCTATTTCTTTAAGTTTTTCTAAAATCTGATGAACTACGTATCTAATCCATATACCATTTTTAATAGGCTTATAATCTTTTGCTTCTCTAATAATAAAATCTCTTATTAGCATTATATCGTCGTTGTGTAGTTTTACCATTATCTGTAATTAATTTCAACTTTTTTAGTTTGAAATACTCCCTCATCAATTTGAGCTAAAATATCTTCTGCTTCTTCAAAAAGTTTATCTGCAAATTTTGTATCTTTAAAATGGTCTAATCGATGTATAAAACATTCTTGTCTCCAGTTTAATATTTTAAGATAAAAACAGTAAACTTTTTTATATGGGATGAGAATATCAGCATTTGCTCTACAAAATTTAAGATATATTCCTATCCAGCTTTCTTTCCATAACCATATTGAAAATCTACAAATTTTTGCTTTTCTAATAATTGATTTTGGTATCTCCATTTCATAAAGATGGTCAGAAGCAACATAAAGTCTTAAATCGCTAATTACTAATTTACCATTTTTATCTTTAGGAGCGTATTTAATATCACTTTTATGCTCTAAAAATAAAGCAATTGCTGTTATGAAGCCATTATTGAATTCCATATGGATTGGTTAATACAAATCTTGTATTTTGAAAAACCTCCTCTGCGTCGTATTCATTTAATTTTTGTTTTATATCAATTACTTTTTCTATTTTTCCTTTAGTAACTAAACTAGGCACGCTAGTTAAAATTTGTTTACCTGTCTTCATATAAAATTGATTACAACTCCAGCAGGTTGCTTGTTCGTATAAGTATTCTAGAGTGTCCCAAATTATTTCAAACATCTCGTCGAACTCTTTCCAAGTTGATACTCCTAAAAGATTTATTCCTCTTAACTCAAATCCTGTGCCTTCATCTTCTGAAAGAAAGTTAAATTCAACTCGTCTTTCTTTTCTTGTATCCATATGACACCTTTGAAATTTTTTTGCAAAATTTCTTTGGTAGTGTGCTATAATTGCCGCTCTATCTTTTATATTACTTTCTTTAACTTTATCAAAGAAAAATTTTCTAACCTTAGGGAATTGCATATACCACACCTTATGCTGAAATGTGAAATTCTTTATACTAAAATGAACGTGACAACCGCAACTAGAATTAAATACAATAACATCTTTTAATTCTTGTTCGCCATTTTTACTTACAAATTTTTTAAAATCTTTTAAATAATTCATAAACATTTTCTTACCCATTGCCACACTTGATATAAATTCAACTTCACCACTTCTAGCATATTCAGCTTTAAGCCAATTTGTATGAACACTACCGTCATGAGAAAGTTTCCATCCTGCTAAACCTTTTGTAGGTTTAGGGTCTCCGTAATTTCCAATAGTAAGAATTGGCATTTTATCTTTATTATAGATACATTCTATTTCAACTCCGACTTTAATATTGCTGGCTGACATTTTTATCTCCGTCCATCTTTAATGGTACGACTGTAAAACTTACATCAACGTTTAATTGTTTATAAGTGAAAATTGAAGTAAGACATTTATCCAATCTTTCTTTACATTCATTTATAAAACTTATTGCTTGTCCAATATTCACAAAAACAACTTCCATTTTACCTGTGTCAATAAAATCTTTATCAAAAATATAATCTTTACCGAACGTTGTACCGTATCTAGTTGAAGTTACTAAGTCTTGTAATAACCATTCCTTCACCCTATATCTTTTTCTATTCATGTTTAAACTAAAAGCATATGGGACAACTGGGAGTGATTCAACGCAGAATTCTTTAATGGTCTTTTGAGTGTCAGGAGTTGTTGTGACAATCAAATGTATATTATCACTGTCCTTTGTTCTATCATAATTAATTTTAAAATTAGTATTAAACTTTAATTTTTCTACCTCTATTTTATTAATACTATTTTCTTTATTTTCTTTTTCCATGAAATAATTAAATATTACTTGTTTATAAGGATTATTATAATATACTATATATGTTTGTAAGTGGTTACAAAAAATGAATTATTTTATTATATATTTTTTACTATGTATTATTTTTTAATGTAGATAGTAGAAAATGGGAAAGGCAAGAATCGAACTTGCTATCTCTTCGTCTTCAGCGAAGTGTTCACCCATTAAACTTCTTCCCCAAATAAAAAACGAAAAAAAATAAATTAACTTGATTTAGTTAGTTTTCTTTTTATTTGTAGATTTCATTCTACAGATACTCCCCTCTTTATCAACATAGTACAAGTAACCAGGTTGTTTGTCTTTAACAACTTTGGACTTAACTAATTCACCTACCATTTTAGTTTGTGTTGGCATTTTTATATCCTCCATAAATGTTTACTTAAAAAATTTAACTATCGCAGGTATTTAAATTTTATTGTAACGTATCACATATTGTTATAAAGAAATAGGTATCAACGTGCTGTTAACTGTATCATTTTCTTAAAATCATATTCGAGGTCTGCAAGTAAATTCTTAAGGTAGTAGGTCTTTGAACAACCGCATTTAAAGCATTTAATAAAAATTCCGATATCTCCGATTTCTTTATCATACTTAGTTGCGACAATAATTTTCTTACTTCCACATTCTAAACAAACGGCCTTATTTTTCATAAGTATAAAACAAAAATTAATTATTTAAGGATTGTTGTGGATGATTATATATTATTAACAACTTTCAACGTCTTTTCAACGTAGTCATCAATATACTCAGTGCTCCAGCATACTTTCCTTCCTTTAATACCAACGTACTTAATCCAGAGTTCACATTTAATATTATGCTCGTCACAAAAAGCTTTTATCCTAACGAATTGACTTCTCTCTTCTGGAGTGCAATAATACTTTTTTTGATGGCATTCTTTTACCTCTACGCATTTTACTAAACGTCCTTTTGCGAATACCATATAATCGCTTCCTTGATTTGAGATTGCATTTTTAAATACGTTATGGAATCCGAATTCTTTAATGAGTTTTTGTTTTGCCTCGTACTCTGCCTGGTAACCTTTTCTTGTCATTTAATCCTCCTGCGAATTTACCTAATATTATTTGTCCTATTACAACGCTATATAAAATTGGAATAAATTTTTTTACAGTTCTGCAAAAATCTGAAATAGAGGGAGCGTATTCTTTATATGTTATCTCACCTCTCACATATTTTTTAAAATATGGAAGTTTCCATCTCTTTAAAGTAAGGTTATAATTCGATAGGCGTTCCATCATCTTTCCTCCAACTGCCAAAAACAAATCTTATCCCATACCAAATTAATATGGTTAAGACTGCAACTATAAATAACATTATTAAAAAACTAAATGAAGTTATAGGGCACCAGGCTTTAGCTACTTCGTAGCCGCATGAAGATGGAAAGAGATTGTTTACCATTTTAGTCTGTTAAGTATGTTAAATATTTTGAATAAAAGTCAGAGTTTGAAATTGGTAAATTAATTTTATTTTTATAAAATTCGTTATTAACTTTATCGTAAAAACTAATTATTTTAGGGATTACTTTATTTATGTTATAAAAATTTTGTTGTTTAATAATATTTTGTTTTGAAATATTTTTCTTTTTTAAAAAACTTTTGATAGTATCAAGTTCTTCATATTTTATACCAATGCCTGTTTCACCTGCTACCTCTAATGTAAATTTTAAATTATTTGAAACAAGTGTAGGTATTCCTGATTCAATGTAAGCAAAAACTTTAGTAGCTAAAGCAATATCCATAAATTCATCTGATACTATTTTATTATCTGTAAAATCTAAAGCTATCCCGTAATCAAATCTCGATAACTCTTTATTCAGTTCTTTACCTTTTAACTCATTATGAAAATGAAAATATTTATTCTTTGAAGTTAGTTCATCAAATATTTTTTTATCGTCGTCTCTAAATGGTGGAGTGTAAATATCAAAATGAATTTTTTGTTTTGTTATCTTTTCTATCATTTCTAAAAAAGATTTATGTCCTTCCCATTCTATCCACGGTCGACCTGCATAGACTAAATGTAGTTCATTATCTACGTCTGAATATTTTTCACGTTTATTTATTATCCACTCGTCTAAACAACCTGAGAGATACTGCATACTACTTCCTTTATTTTTTATTTGTAATTTCTCTAATATGTTTTCAGGTGCTTTATATAATACTCCGTCTACACTTTTAAATAAAGATTTTTCGAATATTTTATTTAAAATTAAACTTCTCCCGCTATTCTTTTTTAAAGATAGCTTATTATAATAAGGTTTGAATATATCATGTGCGAAATAAACTCTAGGATACTTTCTAAAAACATATTTGAAAAAGAATGTATGTATATCTGGGCTGGTTATTTGAATAATGTAAGGATTTAATTTTTTTAATTCTTCTCTAAATATTTTTCCTTTCTCTCCAAATAATAATTTTAATATTCTCCAGTAATTAGAAAAAGTTAATTTTCTCATATCTGCTAATTCAAAAATAATAATTTTATCGTAAGCTTCTTTTAAAAATTTTTCAGTTTGTGAATCTATCTTTTTCATAGATATTAAAACTGTTTCATATTTTCCAGAGAATCTTAATTTTTTAGCAATCTTAAAAGACGGTATATGAAAAAAATGTTCTACAAAGACAATTTGCTTTTTCATTTTATAATTATTAGATTAAACTCTATCCCTCCGCAAGTAAAAATATAACACAAAAAAGTTTCATAGAATCTAGGAAATCTTTTTGCAAGTAATCCTATTCCTATAAATCTATTAAATCTATTCATTACAGGTTTGAATTCAACCTTGAATGAAACGTTGTTATTAGTTATAAGGCTATACACGTCTTCTTTTTTTTCTGAATAATATTTTAAAGAGTCAAAAGAAAAAGGTCGTTTATGAGTTAAATCTATCCACGTACATCTGCTTGTGAAGTGGGGAACATTTATTTTAATCTTACAATTATTTTTTCCTATTCTCCATAGTTCTTTTATGAATCCGTCAGGGTTGTTTAAATGTTCCATAATGTTTAAAGCTAATATTTCTTCAAAGGTGTTATCTTTAAATGGGTATGGGAAATTATCTAAATTATGAATTACATCTATTCCTTTATATTTTTCAAAATCTAAATTTATGTATCCTTGTTTGATATCTTTTCCTGAACCGAGGTTGAGTTTAGTTTTCATAATTTTCTTTCCTATTTAATTCTTCTAATTCTTTCCTTGTTAAATATTCTTGACATTTTTCATGCTTAGGTGTTCTACAAATTTCAATTAACTCTGTAAGAGTATGACCTACACTACTACACGGATAATATTTACATTGTTCCATTTCTTTTTTTCTCCTTTCCTTCAGTATCAAAATCTTCCCAACAAAATATTACCCAACTATCTTTTTTAGTTTTTATTCGGCAAACATAATCTGGAGTTGAACTTGTCCAAGATGTTGTGTAGAGACAAGCAAATTTTTTTCGTTTGAAAAATTTTGAAGTATTACCTGAATCGCTAATATCATCAACTAAAAGAGATTTATATGTTGGTACGTTTAATAGAGGTAAGTTAAGTAAATGGCTTAGATATAAACCTACCATTAAACCACCTCTTGGAATTGCGTATATACCATCAAATTCAATTCCTTCTCTTTTTATTACTTTTGCTAAACGTTTGCACATCTTGTCGGTTTCACAGCATGAGACTTTTATTAGTTGTCCTTTTTTTATTTTGGTTTTCATTTTTACCCACCCCCAAAGCTTCATTTACTTTATCGACTGTTATTTCATTCATTTGCAGATGTTGCATTAGATGCATGTATAAATTTCTTGAACGTTTTCCACAAGCAGGGCAAGCTGGAAAAGCTTGATGTAATCTCTGTGAAAATGTTTTGGATGTCATATTTTAGTTGTTTTTATGTGATTTTTTTCTTTTAAACGGATATACGACGTTTTTTACCATAATTGCTTCTGTCCTATTAGTGCTTGTTTTATCTTAGTTTTTAGATTATCCCAATAAACTTGTCCTTTCCATAACACAATTATATCTTCTAATGGGTTTGTTATATTTCGTTCTACCATTTTTTCAACGTCAATTTTTATCTCTTTATTTTCCAAATCTATATTGCTTGTAAAACATAAACAGTCCTCTTCCATTTTTGTGTAGAGTAATAAAACTTTCTCTCCATTATGAATTGTAAGGTTAAGATATTTTTTTGCAAATGCTTGTCCTCTTACTTTAGGGAGATTACTTTCATAATGAGATTTTCCGAAGTTGGTAGGGATTGAAATATATTCGTAATTATTTTTTCCTTTTTTTATTTTATCAATTTCTCTCCAAATGAGTTTTTCTACTTCATTAATGTCACCTTCTTTTAAAATTGAATCAATTACTTTAGGTTGGAGATATTCTACTTGTGCTGATGAGTCACTTCTTTTTGCTTGAAGACCTGCGATGGTAATATCATCTCTTACTTTTCCTTTTTTCCACATTACATGGCACGCATAAGTTTTCTTTCCTTTAATTAAAACGCATCTCGATATTTTTTCAAATTTAATTTTAAGATAATTATTTTGTGGGTCTACATTCCAACGTTCTTTACAATAATCAAAAATGTGCTGGTTAATTTCTTTTTCTAAATTCATAGAAATTTGTACGTCTTCTGTATTCATTAAAATATACATGCTGTCTGTGTCGTTATAAACGACTGATAGATTTTTACTTTCACAAAATCTTGTTACTTCGCGAATCATTGTCCTGCCGATAAATGTAATTGTTGAAGCCACTTCTCTTTTGAATAATCTAAATGCGACCATTGCGTGTGCACCGTATAGAGTTAAGATAAGATTTTTTGTTGCTTGGATAAGTTGGTCGTAGTCATCTGATTCTTGAGTAGTTTTACTTTCTTTCATACCTTTTTCATATTTTTCTCTTAATGCTGCAAGTTTTTCAAATACCGTTGGTGTGATTCCTTTTTTATCTTGGTCGATATACACTTTCATTTGTTTTCCACCTTCATCAGCACCAACTGGTATTTCAAACTCTATTCCCCTTCCATCAAAATTTGCTTTCTCGTATGAAATATTAAACGTTCTAATAATATTTGGGTATAGTGCTGAGAAATCATAAGTTGCTATCCCTCCACGATATACACCTGGTTTAGAATTAACTACTGCCCCAACGTATTCTGGTTCTCTTTCATCTTTACTTTTATATTCACCTGCCGGTTTTGGTTTAGTAGGTAATACTATATGTTCTTCCCTTGCTTGTTGGAGAAGAAGTAAATCAATACTTCTACTGAAATAAACTAAGTCACTAAAATTACCTAAACTTACTTTTCGTATACCTGATACAAAATCAAATATTTTTCTTTTATCAATAATAGCTTTAGTTAATACGACGTCATTAATGTTATATGAATAAAGTTTATCCCAATCTTCTTCCCAGGCATTAGTAAGATTAATTTTTTCTTTACTACCTAAACCTTCTGCGTGTGCCACACTATCTAAACTAAAACTTCTTAATTGGTCGAGGTGGACTTCTTTATACCATTTATAAGCATCAATTGAAGCGACTCCATAAATTATACATTCACAATAAATTTCCTCTTTATAGTTTTGTTTTGATATCCATGCCCTACCACTAGGTGAGAAATCTTTAATTGGTAAACCGAGTTGTTTACATTTTCCTAAAATATAAGGCATATCAAAGTTGCCTCCATTCCAATGTGAAATTATATCTGGTGACATTTCTTTCCACTTACTAATAAAATGTCTTAACATTTCAATTTGGCTATTAAAAAGATAAAGAACTTTATCATCTGTAGACTTTGTTCCTACTGTAAAATCTCTTCTCCATGACCAAGTGTAAAATTTATTTGTATAATTATCGTGTAGAGTTATCATGGTTATATCTTCTGGCGTATTAACTATATCGATTTCATCATATTTAGTTGTAGTTTCAATATCAATTATAAACATCCTGCAGTTGTCTATATCAAAATTTATTCTATCGCTTAATTCTTTGAAGTGGTCAAGAGTATATGCGAGTCGCGGAATGATATCTGCCTCAAAATGTTTTATTCCTTGCTCGTCTAAAATTTTTCTTATATCCCAAAGGCAATCTGGATTTTTCACAAAAACCTTAAAACACTTTTCTCCTGTGAGAGTGTTATAAATTTTTTCTTTTTCTATTTGGAAAATAAAAGGGTCAATTTCTACTGGAATAACTGAGTCAACTTGAAGATAAAAATAAGGATGCCAAGTTAAGATTTTTTTAATAATCTTTTTTTTATTCTCATCTCTGCCATATAAAAGAATTTCTGTTTTTCCATTAGTGTTATCTTTCCAAGAAGCTTCCCAAGGACGAATAGTATTGTGTTCAATCGCATAGATGTTTATTTTTCCCATTATGATATTATCACCTCTATTACATTATCCTTTTTTATTTTATATTCATTTAATAAAATATCTGCTTTACCAATATTACATTCCTCACATGCAGTAGTAAGATTTTTTTTCTCCCAAGTTCCATTTTTACTAAGAGGTATTATATGGTCTACATGTAATTTAATTTTATCTTCTTTAACATTTCTACCACAATATTGACAAGTAAAATTATCTCTTTTAAATATTTCAAATCTAGTTTTTAATAATCTATTTTTTATATCCCCAGTATCTCTTTGTATTTGCTGACGAATTAAATGGCATTTATAAGAACATACAGAATGATTAGAAGTTAATTTATCAAAAGAGATTTGGCAAACTTCACATATACCCTTACCATATTTTTTAATTTTCTTTTCTCTTACTATTTTTTTAGTTTCATTAGACCATACCATTTTTATAGTGTAATTTGTTGTTCAACAACCAAAACATTTATTTCATCAATAGCAGAATAGTCAGTATCCCAAGTCTTAATAATATGGATTAGTAATTTTTCAGCATTTTCATAATCTTTCTCCAAAACTGTAAAGGTAGAATCATAATCTTTGAATAAACATCTTAATTTCACTAACCCATCTATTAAAAGATAAAGATGATGGTCAGCTCTCGCTTGTAAAACCGATTTCATCGGTTCTTTTATCGTTGGTAATAATTTTTTCACAATTTCGTGTATTTTTTCATCAGAAATATTGCATGTAAAGTGCTGGCAAGAATCATATACGGTGAGAAAAGGAAAAATAAAATCATAGAGACTATATCTATCTATTTTTTCATCAATTTGATTTTTTAATAGGTATATACTCTCTATGTTTTTATTTTTATTTCGTCTTAGCGTCCTAAATTTAACGTTTTTAAGGTTTTCTAAAACAGAGTTTGAGCTAAATGTGCCATTTTTATCCCCCTTTAGAGTATATACTCTAAGACTGTCGGATTTTTCACTTTTTCGGTTAAAGACCGAATTTAGGTGCTCACCGTCCTGGCACCAAATCAGCATACGGGACAGAGTAGTTCTGTCTAAATCTAATGCATGATGGAAGATTGTATTTTTTCCGATTAAAGGATTGGAAGCGAACATAATTTTGGCAGTAGAATGAGCAATAAAATTATTACCTGAACCACTTCCAATCATTCGTCTTTTCTGCTCTAAAAGCATATTTAGCTGACCAAATTGAGCTTGGAATAAATCTTTGTAAACAGTTCTAGCATTATCTAGGCATTTCATCATTTCGTCTATTAAAGCGAATCTAGAACACTTTAAAATATAACCAGGACTTGCAGGATTTTCTTTAAAAGAAGGTATCAAACCTTTAATGGTAGAATTACCTGCTTCAAAGATTCCTCCACCTTCTCTAAACTTAAAATTAATGGCTTCCTCAAGAGTAGTTTTGCCACTTCCTGGTGGTCCCATAATCAATAAATGTAAAGGATAACCATCTTTTTTTCCTGATAACATAAACACACTTAAGAGTGTTTCAAAATCAGGAGAATGGTGAAAAATTACTCCTGATTCATGCAAGAGTAAAATTTTTTTAAAAGCAACTTCATCCCAACCTAAATTCTTACAAAACTCTACAAGTTTTTTTGGTTCCAAAACTTCTACAGTCGGTGAAGCTTTTTGTACAAACATAGTAGGAGTAAGTTTCTGTAATTTCAACTTTTTACTAATCTCTGCTTCATCTGCGAGTTCAATAATCATTCCTTCTATTAAACATTCTTCTTCATTTAATTCATCTTCACTTAACACAATAAACTCTCTTCCATTTTCTGTGATTCGATAAACCCATAAATTAAGATAAAGAGACTCAACTGGTACTTCTCTTCTCCTGTCATAACCCTCTCCAATAAATCTTATTCTAGTTTGTATTAATTCAGTATCCCTATCAGTTTGTTCAGTCTTCTCACACAAACGTATTCTCTGAATTGTATTATAAAATTGTAAAGGTTTCCCCACTAGTGTATCTTTATTATGTATAAAGAAACACATTTGTTTATTTTCCTTATAATGTTTCATAATTAACTTTTTAGCACTATCCCAACTCTCAACTCTCTCATCTTCAACAAAATTAAACTTATGTGGTGATATCTCTTTTGGCATATCAATTTTACTTTGTGTTACTATTTTTGCAGCAGCTGAATAGGTTAGTTCTTTATATTTAGGGTCTTTAGTTTTCCATTTACCTATTTTACTTTGTTCCATAATTGCATAAACAGTTTGTTTATCTGCTCCATTATATATTAATCTACAAACTAAACTTTGTTCTGCTGCAGACCTATCACTAAATTTTAATAACTCAGTAGTATCAATTCTTTTATCAATTGGGAAGCTATCTGGATACTTTTCTAATATAACATTACCTTCAAATAAATCTTTAGCTGTTTTATCCTTTTCTAAAAATTTTAAAATATCAATTCCACTAGTTGGACATGACGTAGAAGTAGTTTGGTTAATTTGCTGCCCTAAAAAATATGAAGTTAAATTTTCATCTATATATCTTATAACTCCATCTTTATTAATTATAAAAACTTGTTTATTTACTTTTGGTTTATTATTCCAAGTTCCAGCTAATCTCATTATTCTAGCAGGTTCAAAGACTGCAGGGTCTATTTTCACAATCTCAGTATCATATTGAGATTTAAGTTGTTGTCCGAATAATTTTAACCTATTCCGGTTTTCTTCACTATTTTCAGTAGGTTTGATAGCGAAGAAGAGTTGCATTCCTCTTCCTGAACAAATAGTTAAAGGTGTATGGAAATCTTTTTTAATAAAATCACTTGCTATTTTTTTACCAACTCTAATAGCTTCAGCAGTATCTTTAATTTCATTTACGTCAACATCAATTACTAAGTTATTTATAAAAGAAATATCATCAATCTTCGTTCCACCTTGTTTTTTATCTCTCTCATTCACTCCAATATAAATATGATACTGTTTAAAATACTTTCTACATACTTCTAATAATTCTTGTTCATTGTGAATAAAAAAAGATTGAACATCTGATGGGATATCTTTATTTATAATTCGTATTTCACTTTCTTTAATATGACTAAACCATTTCCAATGGTTTATTAATTCTTCTTCATTGAGCATTTGTTCCACCATCTTTTTCAACCTCAACTTTTATTTCTCTCTCATTAATATAAGGGTCAACTTTTAATAACTCAATCCAGAAGATTGGTTCAATCCCATTTTGGTCATCTTCAAATAAAAAGAAATCTGCTTGAATCTCTCTCACGTATCCATTACGCCAATCCTTGTTCTTTTTCTTTATGTGTAATCTAAGTTTGGAATTATAAGCAAGAAGTATCTTCTCTTTTTCGATGTCGATGAACATAGTCATCTCTTTTGCGTCGTGTGTCATAAAAATTAATTCTCATCTCTAGTTTAAATATTTTTTATTATTCTAATATATATGTTATATCATAATAATGGAAAAATACAATATGTTATTGTATAATATAACAATATTTATAAACTAGTGAATGTTTATAGATAATAGAATGGTAAAAGATATTAATTTTAGAATGATAAAAGGAACTAAGGTTTTTAAACTTACAGAGGACGAAAGATGGCTTTTTGGCAAAAAATATAAGTATGGACGGTTTTTAAATAATAATATTATACTAGGAACAACTAGAAAGGATTGTTTAAATGAAAATACAAATTAATGAAAGTGAAGTTTATGAAATTAAAATTCCAGAGACAATTGACAAAGCTTCTTTTTTAACTTTTTTTGAAAGGTTGAATAGAGTTGCAAAAATTATAGGTAAAGATGAACTATCTGAATTATCAAAAGATGAAAATGTTTTTAATTCTAAAGTAAATATGAATTCAATTGTATCCCAGTTAAAATCATCTGACGGTAGATTAACTGAAATTGGCAAAAAATTTGTTCTAGAAAAATTAGCTGAAAAAATGGGTCCGAGTAAAATAGCAAATGAATTAAAAGTTGATAAATCTGTAATTTATTATTGGAAAAATAAATTAGGAAAAGATATAAAGAAAAAAACTACTGCCTGGAAATTAGGTTTAAATAAAAAAACACAAAGTCCAATTACGACAAAATGGACTCCAGAGATTAAAGAATTTTTAGAAAAATATAAAAATAAATTAACTAATAAAGAACTTGCAAATGCTCTTAATGAAGAGTTTGGAACAAATGTGAAGGATTCAAATGTTGCTTTTGCGTTAACTCATTTTAAAATAAAACGTAAGAAAAAATGAAACAAATAATAAAAAAGAAGCAGAAAGTAAAAGAAAAAAAGAAAGATACTGTTCTTTTATTAGATTATGAATGTCTTACACGTGAAGAAATATTAGTAGAACTTACGGAGATAAGAAAAGCTTTAAAAAAGATTTTTAAAAATCATATTGGTGAAGAAAATTTTATAACACCCTATCAATTATTTAAAGAAGTGTTTGGTATTGACCCTACATATATAGATGTTTTCAAAAGAGGTTACTGGTGGAATATATTAAAAAATTCTTTAAGAGTATTAAGAAATAATGACGACGCATTTATAATAAACACCGGAAGAAAATTATATGTGTTAAAAACAAAGGGGGAGTTAATAAAATTTGAAGATAGGTGTGATAGAGAAATAGAAAATATAAAAAATGTTAAAATAAAAGCAAACGATTGGGTGAAAAAAAGAAAATGGAGTAGACTATAAAAATCCTTAAATACTATACACAATTATAATTACCATGACAAAAGAAACAATTGATAGAGAATTAAAAAACAGTCGTAGAATGCGTATATGGAATCGAGATATATTCGCGTGGCTTAACTTAATAATAGCAGTATTATATGTTCTTATTTTATTTATTTTTACAAATATTTTTTCTATAATAATTTTGTCAATAGTGATAGGATTTTTAATTGGTTCTTGGTTTTGGCAATCATCAATTAATAACTTTATGGATTTATCTACCATGAGTATTAATCTTAGTAAAAGAATTTTACAAGACCTCCATGATACAAATGAAAATTTTGACAAACTTTATAAATTAAAATTAGGAAAAAAGAGGAAATAAAAATGACATCTAGAATAACTATTAATGGAGTAACAATAACGTCTGATGGCAATTGCGTTAGTATTAATAACGGAAAGATTATAGTTGATGGAAGAGAAATTTATGTAGGAGATACACATCATGTTAAGATAATTGGTGATGTTGGAGAGTTAAATGTTTCTGGTAATGTAGAAGTTCACGGGAATGTAGAAGGAGATATTGATGCAGGTGGTCATGTAACTTGCGGAGATGTGAAAGGTAATATAGATGCTGGTGGAAGTGTAAGTGCTAAAAATGCTAATCAAAATATTGACGCTGGTGGTAGTGTTCATATAGGAAGGTAAGATGGCTGATTTAAATTTTGAAAAAATTGAAAATGAAATTATAAATAAGATTGGAAGAGACTTAACACCTTCTGAACAAACTTTAGTTGAAACAGGTATAAGTATTTTTCTAAGAGACTTAACTATATCGCAAGCTGTTGAAAAAGGTTTAAAAAATAATACTCAGTTTAGTTCCCTGCAAAAAAATGAGACTAGAATTCAGAAGGATACTAAATCAAATATTGTCCATAAGAACTTTGATTTAAGCCTTCCTGAATTAAGAGCAGCGATAGAAGATAAAACAGGTAAGGGAAGATTTGATTTATTACCGCCACGAGCAATTACTAGATTAGCTAAAAGATTTGAAATGGGAGCAAATAAATATTCAGATAGAGATTGGGAGAAAGGTATTCAATTTTCTTCTTTATCTAGTTCAGCATTAAGACATATGTTTAAATATTTAAAAGGTGATAAAGATGAAGACCATTTAATAGCAGTTGCTTGGAATGTGTTAGCTATAGCTGAACAAGAAGGTTTAATTAATGAAGGAAAATTATCTAAAGAAATAGATGATATAAAAAAATAAATGAAATCTAAATTAACATTTCAGCAAAGATTTAAAAAATATTTTACTGATAAACCTAAATCTAACTTTTGGATGTGGGCTTTCATAACTCTATTTTTATTTAAATATGTAGCACCATTATCATTAATAATACTAATTCCTTTTCAGGTTGGTTTACTAACACCAGATACACAAGTAAATTATCAAAGCATATCTACAAATGTTGCTAATGGAATAGTTAAGCCAATGGAAATTTTAAATAAACTTGGAAGTGATTTAGGACATTCTAACCCTATTATTTCAAAAGTATTATTTTATGCTTTAAGTAATTTCATTTGGGTTATATGGGTTATGGCAATTACATTAATTATTAATTTATCAAGGTATGGAATAAGTTGGGTTTATAGAAAAAGTAAATTACATGCCAAACAAAAGAATATCAAATATGAATAAAGAAAACTTTGGAAATTTAAGTGCAACTACTACAATAGTTTTATGCGTATTAATATTAACATTTGGAATAATTGGTTATATGCTTTTTGATTGGATTGAAGAATATATTATTTATATAGCGATAGGAGAATTAATTTTAGGATTATTAATTACAATGATTGGATATGAAATTATTAAAAGAAAGGAAATAAGAAAAAGATGATAACAGATTTTTGGATGATAATGATTATGGTGTTTATTGTTTTTGCTATTTGTACATTCTGTAGTTATATAGTTTGGGAGTATTCAAATAAGTCAAAATTATGGGTAGTGATTTTAATAATGGTAGTAAGTTTTTTAGGATGGACTTCTATTCATCATCACAATTGTAGAATTCCTAATATACTTGAATGTCAGAAGGCACATAGTAATAATCTTAGTTATAATTATTGTATGAATATAACTTTTCAAACAACTGCTAATACTAACCTTGATAAGTTTTGTCTATACACTCTACATGATAACTGTGTGCTCATTCCTGATGGGTGTATAGATAAGGCAGATGAATATATAGATGGCTATTGTACTTCAGTTATCCCTATCTGCTTTCTTTTTAATAAGCGTTAAAGATTTCCTAATACTTAACTTACTTGTCTTCCACATTACTTCAGGCATAACAGGTAAGACACAACTACACGGAGCTAAACTAGGTAAAGGTCTTCCACAACGTCTACAATAAGCAGGATATCTTTTTTCTTTTTTTGCCATTATTTATTTAGAAAGTAATTGTCTTCGTCTCCTTACTTGTCCTCTCATTTCTGCTATACCGCTATAATGTACTCCTCTTAATGCTCCGAGATAATTATGAACTCTTCTTAATTTATTTTCATTTGACGTATCACCTAAATATCTTTTAAGTTTAGAAAGATTTTTATTAGCGTTAGGTTGACTAGTCCAAGTATGAGACATACTTTTTCTTAGTGCTTGCCATTCTTGATTCTTAACAACTTGTTTTATATTTTTCATTTTTATTTTACATGCTTCTTATAAGTATCTCCTACGTCTGTTTTATTATTACAAAAGCTATCCTTAGCATTTTTTAATCTTAACTTTCCATGCTTCTTATTTGTTGTCTTTCTCATTTTAAAATCTTATAGCGTTTAATGGAATCTCAAATCCTTTTACTGGATGATAATTTGGACAGTCATAATTCATTCCTGAACAGTTTCTATGATGTAAATCTTCTTCTGATATATATGCTTCAGTCATTGCTCGAATTTTATTAGCGCAAGTGTTACCATTAACTTTAGATGGTTGATGAATATCATCCAATGCATTTTCAATATGTTCAAGTGTTAACATTTTTGCTCCGTTATAAATGAAGAGGCAGTGTTATGAAACAGTTATGAACCATATCTTACCTCCTCAAGTGAAAAGAGGTTAGATAAACTTTATATACTGGTTTATAATTATTTAATATTAAGAGTTGTATTAATATTTTGTTATGGTAAGAAATATAATTAGTAGCTCTTTCTCCACGTATCTTGATTTATTATTTTCTCAGCTGCTTTTTCTTCTTTAGGTTGAAGTGGTTTGAGAGCTCTTAATTGAGCAAAAGTAATAGGAGCGATTCCCATCATCTCAGCTATTGATGCATAAGATAAAGAAGGTTCTTTTTCTTTAATCCAATTTGCTAATTTTAATGATACCTTTTTCCATCTCAATATTCTTTCTGATTCACTTTCTTCTTCTCCTGGTTCATTAGTTTCTTTTTTAGCATTCATAATTTTATAACGCATATAGATATCCCAGATGTGAGGAGCGATTGTTTTTAGTTCAGGTATATCAAAGTTACCTGCATAACCTTTTAGTCTTTGTTCTGCATAAAGAATATCGTGATGAGTTCTTAATGCTCCAGGTTTTCTTTTTAACAACTCTTCAAACATAACAGCATTCTCTTCTGTATGCCACGGATTGGGTACATGTCTATTAATGTCCTTTAAAGATATAATGCAAGAAGCGAAATGTTTATTCACGTCTCTATGATAGACGTACAATCTCATCATGATTCTATTATTTCTAAATGAAGAATTAAGTTCAACGAAGTTTGGAAAGCAAATAAAGAAAGTTTTATTTTGCCATCTTTCAGTATCAGATAATTGAACAAGTTTAAATGATACTGAGTCCATCCATTTTTGTTTGTGTAAATTTTTACTACCTTCATCAATTACAAATGATTGATATTTATCTAGTGCATGATACTTTGCTTCAACATCTTTAACATCATCTAAGAAGGACATATTTTTACTAAATCTAAATCCAACTGTAAGTCTTTCAAACTTATCTTTATCCATAGGTTTAGTTCTTGGGAGAACTTTAAATAATTTACCATCTGATATTCTTTTATATATACCAGCGTATCGAACTTGCATTAAAGATAACAATAACATTAAATTACTTTTTCCATATCCCTTTTGTCCTTCACAATTCACATAATAATCTAAATCGTTTTTCAATCGTTTTAAAAATAAATCAGCAAGATAAATAATATTAACTTTTGGATTACCTCTTTCTTCATAAAATTTATTTACTGCATCAATAAGGTTCTCCATTTCTTCTACACTAATTGTATCCCAGTCCTCTTCTTCCATTATTATTAACCTCCGGTGATGGCATCTTCAATAGCTTTACTTACATCAGTTTGAGTTTCAATTGTGATACCTAAGTTAGCATGCTGGGCTACTAGTAAAGCTATTCTATATAACCTATCTAATTTTTCAATTAGAACTTTAGGTATTTTTAAATTAGGTACAGATTGTCTTTTTAAAAAATAACTATCTATTTCATTACCAGATTGTATCCATAATTCTTCTACTTTCTTCCATCTGTCTAGAGGTAGGATAACTGATATGGGTATAAGGAATGAATATATGTGTGCATGATACATTTCTAAGAATTGTGGAGAGTTATAATTATTAATTCTTACTGCTATACCTAGACGTGATACCTCCATACGTATGTTAGCTATCTCCTGGAATATATAGCCCCACATGCTGTACTGGGATTTGACATTTGGCTGTACAGGGAACATAGAATCAAGTCCGGACTGTTCACCCTGAGCTATTATTTTATCATAACCTTCCCTCTCTTTTAACAGCCGTTGATTAACTTTCATAGTTTCGATTCCAACGTAGATATAGAATCAACCCTTCTATTTAAGAATCATTATGATGTAACATATATGTTGTTTTATATATTAATTAATAAATAATAGAAATTTCAATCTAGTAAAGTAGAAGGAGTACGGTTACAACTAATACGGAGATGTTTGAGGTGCATAAGAAAAATATGACCCGTTAGTTTTGAACTGACTAATTAATAGAATGGTAATAGCTGAACACTTTGATATTGGGATGAGAAGAGAGGTAAGAAGAGACTTAGAAGAGACACATCAGCCTTGGTCTGCTTATAAGAAAGTTAGAAGAGGCGAAGTATTAACTATTGAGGACTTCGTATATAGAGTAGAACTAATTTCTAGAATTAATTTAAAGTTTGCAGCATTCTGCTCACTCCTTTATCTTACTGGCTGTAGAATACAAGAGATTCTAGCGTATAAATATAACGGAGATTATGTAGCTGAAAAAGAAGCGAAGAATATATTGTTCAAACCTGCAATGGTCGCAGGAGATATTAAAATAGAATACGATGAGGCCAACAATATACATTGGCTAATTATAACTTCAAGATGTGAGAAAAAGAAAGATATACGAGAAGACGAGAGGCAGTCTATAATTTATTATGATGAATACTATCCAGTAAAGAATGATAAGGAAAGAGTGGAAGTAAAGAATCCGCTTAAACCTTTGATTGATATACTTGAGTCGTATCTTGACCAAAATTTTGAAAACAAAGAAAATTTTCCTTTATTTACATTCAGCTATTCTTATGCTCATGAATACATTTCTAAATGGTTAAAATTAACTCCTCACTCTATTAGAGGTTTGAGAGCGCAGCATTTATTAAGGTATCACAATTTTGATATCACATCACTTCAGGCATATTTTAATTGGAAGGATTCAACAGTTGCAGCAGAATATGCTAAGAGCGATGCTAAAGATATAAAGGAAAGACTATTAGGAAGAAAGTGACACCATAATTGTATATCATAACAAACCTTATAAACTTCATACTATTTATTAATTAGAAAATGAGACAGCCAATATTGAGTGATGAAAATTTTAATAAATTACCTCAACTTGATAGAATTGAATACAGGCAAAGAGAAGACAGATTAGGTAGAAAATTTAATTCTAGCTTTACAGCAATAGTTATGTTAACAGCTTATGCTTGGTTTATTATAGGTATATTATTAACAGGACTAACATGGACATTATTTCATCCTGTAGAACTTATTGTAATGATGTTAAGTTTAATGGTAACAATTTTGAAAATCTTTGTCGTAGTACTTCTTATAACTATGTTATTTGATTTGTGGATGATTAATAAAAAGAAAAAAGTTATTGGAGAATTACAAAAAGAATATCTTGCTAAAATAATTGGAGTCCATAAGCAACCAATTATGTTACAAAAAGGCTATCTCTCAGATAAGCCAATTTCAGAATTAAAAAAGAAAGCAGGTCGACCAAAGAAACAAAATTAGAAATGGCATTCAAATACACATTTAAATTAAAAGCTGACGCATCACCTCATATGTATGTTAACGATATCAAACGTATGATTGATGAAGATGGATATCTTCACCCTATGATGAAAAATGTGTTACTGTTATTAAAGAAGACACGAATGCCTTATGTTATTCTTGCTACACAAAAAGAAGTTGTTTTTGTTCCAGAAAGTTTTTTTCATTTTGAAAGAGCAATTGAACCGACACTTACTGAGTGGGTTAAAGTTAAATGGTGTGAAGAAGAAAAGCAAGCAATTAGAGATGATGCAAAAAAATTCTTTTCTGATATGTTAGGTAGTTATAAAAAGTTGGGATATGAAATTAGTGAGAAAATAAATATTCCACAAGAAGAATTAGACACATTAAATAAATTAACAATTAAACAAGATAAAGCACAAGATAATATAAAGGAGAAAAAATGAAATTTAAACATACTTTAAAAAGTAGAGCATCTTTAAGTAAAAAAGAAATAGTTGAGTTTAAAGGATTAACTGCTGACATTATTGAAAAAGGTATGAGAGCAACTTTTAAAAATCCTTTTTATTTTAGAAATGATAAAGAGGGTTGTACGTTTGAATTATATTGCGATAGAGGAAAGCTTAATGTAGTAATGTTACATTCTTGGGATAAATTTATAGAGGTGAAAGAATAAAATGGTATGCGAACAAAAAATTAAAGAGTTAGAGAAGAAGTTAAATAGGAAACTTACTCCTAGAGAAAAAGCTGAAGTGGAAAGAAGAATGCATCATAACGAAGCTCATCATCATAATCACGAGGAGGAATGTATTCCAGCTTAACATGGTAAGAAATTATAACGAAGATGATGATGCGTATGATAAGAGGCAAAAAGCAGAAATGAAGAAACAAATAGATTTAATTAGAGGTATACTGATATGGGTATTTGTAGGTATAATAGTTTTAGTAATTATATTTGGAAGTTGGTATACAATTGATGCTGGAGACAGAGGAATAATATTAACTTTTGGAAAACCATCACAAAGTATTTCTCAACCTGGTTTTCATTTTAAAATTCCTCTCATTCAAAAACTATTAATATATTCTATAAGAACTCAAACTATTGCTTTTGATAATAAAGAAGCGACTGGGACTAATTCTGAATATAGTTCGTTATCTGCTGCGTCAAAAGATTTACAGGAAACAAATACTGCAGTTGTTGCTAACTTTCATATTAATGAACAAGATGTCATTACAATTTATAAGCAGTTTGGAGATAGCAGGACTTATAATATGAATATAATTGAACCGATTATTAGAGACACAATAAAAAGTACTAGCGCATTATACACTGCTGAAGAGTTAGTTACAAAGAGACCAGAAGTTGCAAAAGCTGCTGCAGATTTACTTAGAGATAGGTTGGCTGCAAAGAATGCTGTTTTGGATAATCTTAATATTGTGAATTTTGAATTCTCACCTGAGTATACTAAAGCTATTGAAGCAAAAGCAGTTCAAGCGCAGACACTTGAAAAATCTAGAATTGAATATCAGACTGCTTTAGTTCAGGCTGATACTAGAGTTGCACAAGCTGAAGGAGAAGCAAAAGCTATTCAAATTCAAACTGCTGCAATTAATTCACAAGGTGGAGCAAATTATGTTAATCTTCAAGCTATATCAAGATGGGATGGAAAACTTCCAGTAATTTTTGGAGGTAGTTCGATGCCATTTATAGATATGAGAACTTTAAGTGGTATATCAAATACTACTATTTAATTACTAGGTGATAGGAGGAAATAAAATATGTCAAAAATTGAAGGAACAAATAAGTTTGTAATTTATATGTATAATGGAAGGAATAAAAGGCAAAGAGAACTTGCTACTCCAGAACATTTTGTAAGTAGACAACCAGGTATAATTTTTCCTGTAGATGAAAATGGAAAACAATCAAAAACTGGTTATAAGTTTTCAAATTATGGTCAAATGGTAAGTTATATTAATAAAATTTTAATTGTATCTATAAGGAATAATTTGAGAGGACAAGGTACTTGGAGAAAAAATGGCAGATGATATTGAATTAAATAAAGCTGTAATAAATTTAGTTGATTTATGTCAGAAGAAAGGAGTCGTAGGGGTGGAAAGAGTAATCGAAGGTTATCAGGTACATTTTAGATTTAAGAAATTAGATAATAAAGATGAAAAAGGGGCAACACAAAAAATAGGAGGAGCGTTATCTGATATGGGTGATGAAATTACTAAGACATTCGCTGGTACAATATAAAAATGACATCAAAAAATGATAATAGTTGGATAAGTATTTTCATATTTGGAATTATTGTAGGTGCATTTCTTTTGGGTGTTATGGTAATTATTAGTGGGTTGACAGATAGTCCTTTAACTAAACTTAAGATTAATAAAAATAGTTTAGCAAAAGAATACGTAGTAAATATTTATCCTGAATTTAAAAATTGCAGTGTAGACTATAAAGATGATATTTGTTCAGATGGTAGTGGTGGTTGTATGAATGAAGGAGTTAATATTTATTGTGATGCTTTAGATAATAGAGATGGCTTAAAAATAGCTAGAAATAATCCTATTACTAAAACAATATTTTTTAAAGATATAACTTTAGAAGATATTTTTAAAAAGAAAATAGAGGGAATGAAGTATGGTGAATAAAAAAGGTCAGACAGGTTGGATAATATTTTTTTTATTAATAATAATAGCTGTTGTTGGAATTATAGCATTAAAAAATGTTTCAACTCAGCATGGTACTTCTAAAGATATAGTAATGGGATATGATAAAGGACCTATCTGGGGACATGCTTATTTAAAGAATGACCATACTACTGCATATTGTTTTGATAATGATAAATTTATTCCTTTATTAGAAGAGTCTCAAACACAAGATAAAGAAGTTATTATAACTTATGAGAAATATGTGGGTAGGGGAGGTTTATGTATGGCTAGTAATAATTATGAAACAGTCGTTATAACAAATGTGGAGATGGCTAATAATGATGAATAAAAAATCACAAGGTGAAATTATTACAACCGTGTTAATAATTTTATTAGTACTCGCTGCAGTTATTATAGTATGGCAAGTTGTTTCAGCTACTATATCTGATTCAGGAAACGAACCATATTACAGTAATTGTCAAACTTTTTGTGAATATTATAATATGAATTGTAGTACTGAAGATTGGAATAGATATTGTTATAACATGACTTCGATTGATACTTTATATAAGAAAAGTATAGATTATAAACATGCTAGGTGGTATTTTATTGATGGATAGAAAAACTACACAAATGAAAATGTTGAATCCTCCTGTTCAGAAAGGATGCACTATTAGATGCGAAAAAAGAGAACAGCCTAAACCTAAGCATAATAAATGGATTGATGGGTTTGAAGCAGGTGAGAATTTTTTTAAACTTGTTTGGAATGTTGGATATGCTCTTGCTTTTTTGATATGTATAATTTCATCAGCAATATTTTTAATAAACTTAGGGATAACTGAACCTTCATATTTAGGTATAGCTGTTTTATTGCTTCAAGTTTTAAGGTTAGGAGTTTTAATGATTATACTGGGACTAGTTTTAATGTATTTATGTAAGTTATGGGGAAAGCATCTTTATAAAAAAGAGTTAAAAGTGATAGAGGAGGTAGCGTATGGCAGAGGTAAAAAAGAAGGGACTGTTTAAAAGTGTTATTGAAAATTATGACCCTCGAGTAATCAAAAATAGATTTAATAGGATTAAGATGAGTCCATATAAATCTATTAAATTTCAATACCAGGCAAGTTTTGTAGTGATAATAGTTTTGTGTATTGTTATTGTGTGGCAGTTAGTAACATTAATTTTACATTATCCTGGTGCGAATGATTGGACTTCTCTTTTGGGAAGAGGTGCTATTATAGTTGTCGGTATTATGATTGTAATAAAAGCATTTGGAGTTTTAACTCCACTTAAAAAAGTTCTTGACCATTATGAGAAGGCTCCAACAACTCAGGGTATTGCTCATACAAAAACTATAAATATTGCTGATGAAGTAGATTCTATTTTAGCTAAATATGATAAAGATAAAAAACCTGAGGTGAAGAAATAATGGTAAAGAAAAAAGAAGAAAGATATGAAAAGGTTGTAGAAAGTGTTACTAATAATTATAGAGTTGATTTTTCCTTAGCTGTATTTCTAATGATTCTTTTTTTAGGTAATATTATAATTATTGTTTTGACTTTAATATTTGGGTGGCAAATAATGTTTATACCAGATTTGATGGTTATATTTATTGATGCTATACTAGCAGTTATTTGTATGAATATAATTGGAGACCATTTAGATTCTAGAAAAGTTTATTTCCGGAGGATAAAATGAAAATATGTCATTATTGTAAGAAAGAAATTAAGATGGGAGAAGAAACTATAAATTATAGAGGAAAGATTTATTGTAGTTTAGAACATTCAGATTTAGGAGGGAAAAGAGATGAATTATCACATGGAAATAACGTTTTATAACGTGTATAGCTCACTTTTTTCGCACTTTATGAATATTTGTAAGGAGGTAAAATTTAAGAATGGGATTTTTTAAAAGAGAAGCAAAACAACCTGTAGCTAAAGCAGCTATTCCAATACCTGCTAAACCTGCTTATGAGATTGACCCAGATAAAGCTGTTCCTGAACTTCCTGATACTCCAGGACCAATTGAAGGACAGAATCCTAGAGCACAACAACCTGGTGAAGATTCTTATGAACAATGGGATGATAGTAATGATGAAACATATTCAGATATGCCTCAACAACCACCTGTAGTTCAAAGACCACAACCGGTAGTAGATTATCCAAGAAGTCGACCTATGCAACCTTTACCTCAACAATCACAAAATTCTATACCTCTCTCTGAGGAAGAAATATTAACAAAAATGAAAGAAGAAATAAGTAAGAGAGAAGAAGCAATAAGATTAAGAAAAGAAGAGGAAGAAAGGAAAAGAGAGGAAGCTGAAGCTCAATGGAATCAACAAGCACAAACGCCACAACTTCAAAAAGTAACTTATCTTTCTGAAGCAGAGATGTTAAGAGAGATTAATAGAAAGATAGATGCGCTAGTTGTCTGGGCTGTTGATGTAAGTAAATTACTTCAGGTGAGAAAATAAAATGGTAGAAGAAATAAAGAAACAACCTGTACCTGATATCCTTACTCAAGTTAGTAAAGAAAAGTTTAGAAGAGTTTTACTCATATCAACAAGAGTTATTGCTATGCTTTTAGTATTAGCGATAGTTTGGATAGGTTTTCTTCAACTTACTTATGTGAAAGAAGTTAATCAAATTAGAGGTAATTACGGCAGTTTGGGTTATTGTTATATGTGTGGGTTAGAAACATATAGAATATGTAGTTGTCAATACCGTCCTGACTTAGAAAGGACAATGGGAGATAAAATATTAAATATGACAGCAATAGCACAAGAAACTGCTTTAATGAATACTATACCTTGTCCGGATATAAATACTAAGCCATTACCTTTTAATACTACCTTTAATGTTAGTAGAGATAATGATATAACTTTGGTTAACTACAGCGAATAAAAATAATAGGTGAAAAGTGAATCTAATACTTCATTCCATATTGAGTACAGTAATCATAGGTTTTATATTTTATTTTTTGTTAAAATTTTATAGTTGGATTTCAAAGAGAGTAGAAGAAGATGAAAAAGAAGAAATTATCAATTTGGGAAATAGAGAAAAGAGCATTTAAGTTAGAAGACCGTTCGACAAAAAATTTTTTATTAAATTTAAGTAGAAGTAAAAAAACTATTCTTGTTAAAGAAAATTATGGTTATGCAATTGGTCGAGAATTAGAATTTGATAGAGAAATAAAAGATATGTTTCAAAGAAAATGGAACACATTTTATTTATATGGAATTGCAGTTATACCAGAGATGCAGGGTAAAGGAATGGGTGAAAAATTACTTAAAAAACTAATAGTAAAGGTGAGAGAAAAAGATTTTGAAAGAATTACACTTCATACTGATAATTTAAAAATGTACAATCTAGCATTTAAATTAGGTTTTCGACCTAAGGGTAGGCATATAATTGATAACAGTAGAAAATATTATATGGTGAAGAGATTATAATTTAATCCCTGCAACTATTTCATGTATTGGCATTTTATCTGCCTCATGTATTAAAGCAATTTTGTGAGCATGTTTATAAGGAAAGTGATATTTATTCATTAAAGTATATTCTATTTCTTCATGTCGAATGGTGATACATCTCTGTCTATGAGATTGTTTCCTATCAATTTCTAAAGTTCTTTTATGTCTATGGTGAAAAGGTAAACCTTTTTCATGAGCCGCTTCAAAATTCATTCCAACGTAATCTTTATCAATTAACCCTTCGCGATATTCAATTTGAAATGGTGTTTTATTTTTCTTTTTCATTTTGATGTTTAAAAAAATTGATTTGCTTTTCTCTATCCTTTGCTTTTTTCATTGATGGAAAAGTTCCTAATTTTTTTCTTTTCCCATTAACTACTTTCATACTATATAATACATACTTGCCTCGACTCTTTCTTATCATGATATTAATAAACAATAATCTTATTTATATTTTTTTATCACAATAAAATTTAAATATCTCCGTATGTTTATATTATTGGTGAACAATGGTGCTAGTGATGGTTTTGAATCCATCTTTACCATCACTAGTTTATATGTGAGGTGAACTGCAATATGATGAATTGATAAAATTATTAGAAGGCGTTGTTGATGAAGAAGAATTCTTGAAAGAGGGTTTAAAAAAGAAGAATTTAAGAAGTGGATTTTGTACATTTAAAAACCACGTGTATGGGTACTTTGCTGAATGCGTATCGAGAGGAAAATATAAAGTTGTCGGAAGATGGGAAAATAATGAAGCGATAGAAGAAAAATTAGTTTATTCTAAATATTAAAATATATCAGGAAAGAAATCATCATCATCTTTTCTTCTTTGTTTAGGTTGGGCTTTTCTTTTTCTAGGTACTTCATCTCTATCTTCAAATCTTCTTGCTTCGTGCCCTAGCATATCTAAAGCAATTAAACCTACACCTAGTCCTATAACTCCTCCAACTAGTTCACCTGTGTCAGTCATTTTATTATGCCTCCGTTATAATATTTTATTACCATTTAGGAAAAACACCACCAAGAGTTTCAAGATTATGAGGTCTTGGAAATTCTTTAACCGGTGTTAGCATTTTCATTTTTTTCTTTTTGGGTTTAGTTTTCATTAGAATACTCCTCCGAACATATCATGCTCTTTTTTTTCTTGTCTAGGTGTCTCACGCATTTCGTGTTTAAGATGGCTTTCCATTTTCACAAGTTCTTTATAATAATCTGGATACTCGTCTAGATGGTCTTTAGCAATTTTCTTTGCAATTAATCTATTCTTGGTATGTTCCATTTCAATTCTTATACCCTTTTGTAATTGTGTAGAATTATAATCATAATCAGAACGTGTATCTTCTCCTTCCATTTCAAGATGTAGTAAATGATGTTCCATTATCTAAATACTCCTCCGAATAAGTCTTCATTCGATTTATGAACTGTAGAATGTTTAGCGTGTAATCCGTATTTTTTTTCTTCTCTTTCTTCAGCAGTATTTTTATAACCCATTCTTTCTTCTGCGTATTCGTGTTTTATAATATCTTCTACTTCTTGGGGTGATTTATGAACAGTTTTAGAAATAATAATTATATCAATACCTTTAGAATGTAATGCCATGACCTTTGCATGTAATTTTCCTCTTCCCATTATATTGCTCCTCCAAAATTAAATTCATAATCATCTGTAGAATGCATCATTCCTCTTTTCATTTTCAACTTTCCTCGTATCTTTTCAGCCAAAGGAGAGTTTTTTAAATGTGTTAATAATTCTCTAATTTCAGCATCGTCGAATTCTAATATGACTTTCATTTATCTCCTTTTACCAATACATATCAAATTCAGCTGGGTGTCTTCTTACAACAACCCTACCTAATTTTCTTGGTTTAGGTCTTGGAAGAGTTCTTACGACACCTTCTCTCATACTAGTGAGAGTGTTCTGCGGAGTATTTTTAGGTATACCAAACACATCATCTATTCCGTGTTCGACATTACTTAAAGTTTTGCCTGCTTCACCTAAATTTCTCCTTATCTTTTCGTGTCTTTCTTTATCGCCTAAGAACTCAACAGTCTTTTTGAATGCTTTTTTAAATTTATGTTTTGCCATTATGATAATATATTAGGAAGTTGTATAAATAGTTTTTTATCACAACTTTTATATTTAATCTTTCTGAGTATTTAACTTTTGTTATGTTATACAATAATATATTGTATAAATTGAATGAATTAAAAAAAATAAAAAAAATTTAAGTTTTAGTAAGTGTAGCCAACTTCTCCTTCTCTACCCATTGCTCCACCTGCAGTTCTACCTAATCCTGAAGATAGCATTCCCAATACTATAACTGCGAATCCGACAACTACTAAAATAGTTATCCAAGCAGATCCACCAGCAAGTGCAGTTACTAAACTACCACTAGCATTTGAAGAAGCAGTAGATTCAGTATAGCTATATGGATATGTTATAAGAATTGTTGAACCATAAGGTGATAAATCTGTAGCATTATGAACTACACAACCTACTTGTGTAAAGTTAGTTAAGCCAATTGCTTCTCCTCCAGTACCATTAGATGCTGCAGTTATGCTTCCACATCTGCCGTCTAATAGACCTGATGCAAAAAGAGTTATTCCAGCAGTAGTTGGTTTAGCTATACTTTCGTTAGTAGCACTACCAGTAGTTCCTGGTGCACTAAAATTAGTTTGTAATGTTGCAGAAATAAATATCCCTATACATAATGTAATACCTACAATTACAATTCCTATAATGAATTTTGACATATCTGTCATTTTGTTTTGTACCCTCCCTTGTATTACATTTTTTTAAATGTTTAATTGAATATGAAAATAAAAAAAATAAAAAAGTGTTGTTTTTAGTAAACTGGTCCTTCTGAACTTCCAGCTGCTCTACCTAATCCACTAGATAACATACCTAGAACGATTACAGCAAAGCCAACAACTACAAGGATTGTTATCCAAGCAGTTCCACCAGAAAGTGCAGTTACTAAACTACCTGCTGCATTAGATGCAGATGTAGTACCACCAGAACTGTCTAACATAGCAGTTTGAATAGTTGCTGATATGTATATACCAATAACTAAAGTAACTCCTACTATAACAATTCCAATGACGAATGATTGCATGTTTGCCATATGATTATATGTTTGTCCTCCTTTATCAGCATTTTTAGTGTTTGAACACTTCAATATTTTTATTGAGTATGAATTAAAAAAAAATAAAAATTTTTTTGTTTGTTTTGTTTACGGAAATTAGTAAACTGGTCCTTCGCTTCCGCCTGCAGCTCTTCCTAGTCCGCTTGAAAGCATACCTAGAACGATTACAGCAAAGCCAACAACTACAAGGATTGTTATCCAAGCAGTTCCACCAGAAAGTGCAGTTACTAAACTACCTGCTGCATTAGATGCAGTTGTCGAAGCACCTGCACTAGTCAACATAGCAGTTTGAATAGTTGCTGATATGTATATACCAATAACTAAAGTAACTCCAACAATTACAATCCCGATAACGAATGATTGCATGTTTGCCATGGTTTAAAACTTTTTTTAGCCCTCCCTTGTAATGAATATAATTTTAATTAAAAATAATAATAGAAAGTGTTATATAAAGAAAGTTAACGTCGCAGAGTATATAGGGAAAGGTATAATTAACCGTGCTTTTTTCTTTCACAATTCCAATATGGAGAATTACAATCTGGATTAGCGCAGTTATGAGGAAGTTTCTTTTTATTTTTAGGTATCCATTTATAACCACAACGTTTACATTCCAACCCTTGTTTTATTATCTCAACTAAGAATGGTGCGAGAGGGTCATCATCGATTATAGATTTTTTCTTTTTCATTTTTATTCTCTACCTTTTATTATAGCCCAAAAGATTGAACCACCCAATCCAAGAGCGGATGCGAAGATAGCATAATTTGAAACTGTTGTGAATAATGCAAAGAAGAAACTTCCTAGCAAAGTTAATAAGAATGCAAATGCTGCAGATGATGGGTCATTATATCCAGCTTTCTCTAATCCTGCAAATGCAACTATCCAAATAAAAGCAAGGAATGCTATAACGAAATATCCTCCAACCATAATATTATCATAATTAAGTATTCCTTCAAATCCAGGTCCATAAGCTGTTAAATTATAATAAGGTTCCAATCCTAGAGTTAAAACTATATTTAAACATACTATTATACCGATTATTAACGGTATTAGGATACGTTTTTTGTTCTTTTTCATTTTTGTGTTGTTTTGTTTAATTGTCATCAATTTGTCCTCTTAAAGCTTTGATAAACTTATTTATTAAAAATATACCAGCGACTGTTATAATCATCCATGCTATAATAGTTCCTCCAATACCTAACATACTTGATATTCCTCCAAATATTTCAGTAAAGTATGAAGGTAATAATGCTAGAGTTCCAATAGCACCAAACCCAATAGCGAGTGTACTAAATACTCCATTCACAATATTTATTCCAGATTGAGCAACTGACTGCTGACCTTGTCCTTGGAAGTTATTTGATAGACCTGTAAGTTCTCCTTTTGAAGTATTAAGATTATGAACGAACGCGCTTGTATAAGCATTATCTGGGGTTGCTCCATTTGCTGTAAGGAAATTACTATACAGACCAACCTGTGGATCAAAAATTAATAACATGACTCCTACGAATACAATTAACCCAATAAAGAAGAATGTTAAGCTAGGTCCTCGAGAAGCCATTATCCGTACCTCCTAACTGCCACTATCACGACAGTTAATACTAAAGCAATTAATCCAGTTATTGTTGCTATTGGCCAGCTTACTAATCCTATCTTATCAGATACAACTGCTCCTGCTATTACTAATACACCTGCAATTGGAATACTACCTATTGCTACTCCAATTAATGCGAGTGTACCTATTAATATTAATGCAGCAACAAATCCGTATGTTTTAAACATATTTCTATTTGCAGCAGAACCTAATGTTACAGGTATATTACCAACATCTTGCTGGACACTATTATAATGTGGAGTAAGAATAAAACTTGCTGTTCCTATATAACTTCCATTTTGTGTAAGTTGATAGAATAAACTTCCTGAAGCAGATTGTACGCATGATGAAAAAGTATTACTGCTGTTACCAACCTGTTGAACATTTAAACATCCTATTTGAACAGCTCCAGTAGGGTCAGAATAAGCAAACTGATAAATATTAGTGTTGTTATCAAATGTAAATGTGTAAGGGATATTATTAAATTGTAAGTAAGGATTAATTTGATTAGTTTGAATAAGTAAAGTCTTTGGAGTTGTTGAAACTGTTTCTAATGAAGGTGTTGTAATAAGATATACTACACCGTTGTATGTTACTACTTCTCTATAATAAGCATCTCCAAGTCTTAAATCAGTAGTCGCTTGTCCATTTGAATTAGTTTGCAAAATGCTAATTGTATAAAAATTATTAGTTCCAATATCCCATCTCTCAACAGTAACATATGCTCCTGGGACTGCTGTATTATATTGGTCAACAACATTGAAAGTAAATTCATCTGATGAAGTTGTTAATAGAAGATATAAAGGTATATTTTGAGTTTGGTTATTGATTGAGTTATTACTAAAATAATAAGTTCTTGCTAAATAAGCAGGTGCTGAATATTGTACAGTACCAGATGTTAATAAGCTTGTTTCGTTTGGAGATATACAAACTTTAAAATTAGAGTTATTATTAGATTGGTTATTAAGTGTGAAAATTTTAAATTTACTTCCTCCACCACCAGCATACCAATAATTTAAAGTCATACCGGCACTACCATTTAATAAATTAAATGTCGCTTCTTCTTTTAAAGTAAAGTTAAGTGTAGTAGTTGTTTCAGTAGTATTACAAGCATACAAATTTATATCAGAAAGATTAAGAAGGCAAGTTTCAACATCTGCACAAATGAAATCAACACTACTTACTTCTGTACCATTAACATTAGTCACGTATTCAATAATATAATAAAATCCATATACTCCTGAAGCATTTGGAAGGTCAATAGTTTTCACAAAAGATATATCATTACTATTACCTATTTTTGTCATACTAGCAGAAGGCCAAACAATTGTCGCATTATCATTAAGTGCATTAGAGTAGACTGTTGCATTTACATATTGCCAAGCGGCAGCATCATAAGTTAAGTTAACTCTAAATGTATAAGAGTTAGTAACAACGTCTGTAAAGTTTAACACTGGATCAGTAATATTCACTGGTGGGTAAGTATAATTAGCTATATTAGTAAAAATTGTATAAGTTGGGCCATTTGCTATTAAATTATTTGCATAATTCAAAGTACAATTCCATGTGTGTAAAGTATAGTCAGGTATGTGATGTGGGATTGTATAAGTATAATTTAATGTTAATAAAGTTTGATTTGCAGTAGTATTATGAGCTGTAAAGACTTGTAAACCATCTACAGTTAGAGTTATATTATTTAAAGCAGAAGTTGTATCTGCTCCGCATTCAAATGCAAAAGTTCTATTTGTTGTATCAGTATTATTATCAGGGAAGACATTTACTACTTCTGGTCCTGTAACTGTATAAAGGAAGTCTTCAGAATTATTCTCATAAGCATAAGTTCCATTTCCAAATGCTGTCCAATTATAAAGATAAGTACCTGGTGGAAGGTCTATTATATCTACATAAAAGTTATTAGCAAAACTTAAACTTGTGTGATATTTTACTCCATTGAGTGTTATATATGCAGTACTATTTGTAGGTTTGATGAAAGCATGGAATTGAGTATCTCCACCTTGAGTATATTCACTTCCGTTTGCTGGTATTACTGAAATTGAAGAAAATTGAGGATATTGTTCTGGATAAATTATATAGTTATAATTTTGAGTATAATTAATATTATTAGCTATTCCGCTTCCAAAAGCTATCCAATAATATGTATAAGTACCTGCATTAATATCAGTTAAATTTACATAATAATTATCTCCTCCATAATTACTTGCTGTATAATTAACATTATTAAAAGTCAAAATTACTGATCCATTTGTATTAGAAACTGTTGTATTAAAATAATAAACCTTTCCGCTTAGATATTCAATTGGACTAGAAGGATTTACTGAAATACTAGAAAATTGAGGTATAATACTATCTAATGTTAAATTATAAACTGGACTTGTTACTTGATTACTATTTATATCAAATACTGTAACAAACCAATTAAATATTCCATTATATAAATTTACTGGAATTCCTAAAAGTATATCAAATACTCCTGGACTAAATGTTGTTGTATTTTCATATACATTTCCATTACTTATATTCCATATTATTGCTTCTTCTGAATATCTTGCTCCTCCAAATAATCCCGATATTGTAGAATAAAAAGTAATCCAATCTGAACCATTATAGCAAGAAAAATTTTTACAAATATCTCCTTCACAACCAACATTTGAAACATTATATCTTAATTGAATAGTATTTGAATTTAAACAGGAAGAATTAATTGTATAAGTATTATTAAAATAACTATCAAAACCAACTAAAGTCCCTAATTTTAAACTAGCATCAAATGTTCCTGCTGGTTTTGTATAATTCCAATAATAAACATAATTACTACTATATATAAAACTTGTCCAGTTTGCATCATTAAATTCGCTTGAAAAGTCGTATACTCCTGAATAATTTAATCCACAATCTCCGTCTCCTAATGTTGAGACGTTTGCTTGTTCTTGATAACAATTAAAATCAGTTTCATTAATATATAAAGTAGCATTTTTTAATCCAACTGTACTAGATAAATTAGCTGTAAAGTTTTGAGTTAAATTTGTTGAAACTGTATTATTTACTGGATTTGTTAAATTAACTGTGGGTATTGAAGGTTGATAAGTTATTATTACTATTCCTGAACCTCCATTACCACCATTACCTCTTGATGCACTTCCAGCGCCTCCACCTCCACCTCCACCTGTTCCATTAATTGCATTATCTCCAGCTACTCCTCCAGTTGTTGAACCATTACCTCCACCACCAAATCCTCCAGTTCCAGGTGTTCCACTATTACCTCCGCCTCCACCTCCACCAGAATAATAAACTAAAGTACCGTTTATATTATATTGTAAACCTACACCTCCATTACCTCCTCCACCGCTTCCAGGATTAGCTCCTGCTCCACCAGCTCCACCACCTCCACCAGCTCCATAATTTGTTGAATCTCCTCCTGTTCCTCCATTAAAACCTTGAGTCGCTCCAAGTACAGCAGTTCCACCTGCAGTTCCAACAGCTATTCCACCTCCACCAGAACCCCCATTTACTCCTGTTGCAGATTCTTCACCACCTCCGCCTCCACCTCCTACGGCAATTAAGTTTGTGCTAAATGAACTGTTAACACCATTAGTTCCTGGTAAACCTTCACCAAATATTGCACCAGTGCCTCCAGTTCCTACAACAATAGAATAAACACTTGGTGATACTAAGTAAGAGATATTATAAATTAATCCACCAGCTCCTCCACCTCCTGCTCTTCCAGCTCCGCCTCCACCTCCACCTGCTACTACTAAGATTGTTAAACTTAGATTACTTGTAACATTTAATGAACCACTTGAATAAAATGTATTAACACAATAGTTTCCATTAACTTGAACTAATCCTCCATTAGCAGTATTATTACAATCTGAAACAGTTATTGCGCTTACAATACTAATCATACTTATCGAAAAGCATATAATTATCGAAAGTAGAACTCCCCATTTATATGTTTCCATAAGCCATTTCAGCAGATGCAATCATCTGATCCTCCCTTTTATTTCTAGTAAACATAACAGCAGATAATAAAAATAGCCATGCGAGTACTAACCATTTTATATTTAACATGATATAAGTGATAAGTGGAAAAGTTGCACTTACTGTAGGAAAGTTAACAACAAAAGTTGAAAAGATATTAGCAAGGATGGCAGATATAAGAAGTGCTAATCCCCACATAATAATAGCAAGGAAAGCATAAACCATACTTGCTCCTGTACGAAATGCAAAAGCTAAACTTACAACTAATAAGCCAACAATTAATATTGGGAAGACATAATCAAATGAATCTAAACCTGCCTGGATTTGATTCATCGCATTATTAATAAGTGTTTCATAAGGACCACCAGCAACCATAATAGACATGTTTGCTTGGAAAGACATCCACACAAATATACCTATGAAAATTGTAATAGCTACCGTTAATAAATAAATTGGAACATAAATTGAATCTTGTAAACTCATTTTTCCCTCTATACTTTTAAAATTATATACTCATCAATCATATTTATAGTTTTTTATCGAGGAGTAACTATTATCACAGAAAAAGAATTTCTTTTTTCTTTACGCCTTTCACTTTTTGAATCTCAAATTGACATTTTTGTGTATTGCCTTCGCGTCTATCTTTTAAAATTTTTGCTACTAATTTAGAAATAACTGGATTACCTCCTCGGATTGGGTAACCTGTCTTTTTTTCTAACTCCTCTTTCATAAATTCAAATTCAGTCAACAAACTGTTGTGGACCTGAATATTTTTCAGTTCATCTGGTTCCATTTAATTTACCTCATTCCATTTCTTGCTTCATCTTCAGTATAACCCATATTCATTTTTGTATTCACTTCTAATTCTTTTCTTCCCAAATCTAAAATATATAGACTGATAATTATAATGAATGGGAAGAAGCATGCCATACTTATAATCCATATTAAAAAGGTTATAGTAGGTATGAAACTAATTCCTGAAATAAAATTAACACATACTTGCCAAATTACGAAAGTTATTATTACAAAAGATAAGTATGCTATGCATGTAAAGAGTATTTTCTGCCAAGGCTTTTTCATTTTTATAGATAGATATAAGCAACCTGCTAGAACTAAAGCGAAGAGAAAAATTATACCGTAATAGAATGTAGCATTTGAAGTAGAAGGATCCTCACCATTTGGTGTTGCTAAAAAAGTTGATTTATAAAATCCACCTACTGTAGATGTGTTACATTGAATTATTCGCGTGTATTCAGATGTTATATTATACACATTATTTGGTATACTAAAATAAAAAGTATTCCCAACTTGCCTTGGAGTGTTATTCATAAAAATTAAAGAACCTGTATCTGTAACAGAAAATACTTGGAATTGACAACTTACTCCACTTGTTATTGGCATACCACTTGTCGCATTATAAACATTTGCTACAGCAGTTCGTTGTGTAAGCATTTTAATTGAAGTAAAATCAACACCTGCAATTTCTAATCCAGATGTAGATATACTAGTTTGAAAAGGTGGAGCAGCTTGAATAACTGATATAAGAGATAAAATCAGAATTATAAATATAAGTGAAAAATAAATTCTACCTCCTTTTATTAATAAAGATTTTCTTATCATCTTAAAATATTTTAATTAATAATCTATCATAACTCTTCTATATATATTTTTTTATCGTGTAAGATTTCCTATAATAGCAGAAGTTGGAGAAGAACCACCACCTATCAAACGTGCACACTCTATAGTTCGAGCAGCTATATTACTGTTATACATTTGTATTCCAACTTGCATCATAAAGTAGATTGCAACTCCAGCAAAGATTAAACACATTAACATTGTGATATATGGAGCGTATTTTTGAATTGCATCTTTAATAAATGCCCATCTGCTGATAGCTGCTCTTTGTTCTAAGAATGCAAAATTTTTCATTTGAAGATTTATCACGTCTATTTTAAAATCTTCTGGTTTCATCTTTTGCCAAACTGTAGGAGGTATAACAGCATATTGACCTGGAGCGTATCTCCATAAGCAAACTTTATTAAATCTAATATGTTTAGGATTAATAACTGGGCAAGTTTCTGTACTACCTAAAAATTCCATTTTATCAATATTATCTTTACCTCTAAATTTTCCAATTTGTTGAATATAAAAACTACCATCTGGGTTAAATATAGCAGCAGTAATTTTGAAATTTCTTCTTTTCTTTAAAGCTTTGAAACCATAACGTGAAGCAAAAAAGAGCACACCAAGAATCACAAGAACAAGAATTCCCCAACCGATATTTAATCCTAATGTAAACAGAGTAGGTCCGAGTGTTTGCATTAGTCCAGCTGTAGTTGCCATTATTTCTTTCTCCCTAAAGGTATACCTAAAAAGCTTCTGGTTTCACCACTTTTCCCAGCAGAGTCAACTCTTGATATATCACTTCTTGAATATTGACTTCTTAAATTAATAGCTGTGAAGCCATTTCTAGATGAAGCAGATACATCCCATACTAATTCAATTGCTGCGTCAACTAATGCTTTTACAACTTCAATATCTGCTCCCCAAATATCTGCTCGTTTAGCAGCTAATTCAACTAAACTTAAATGAAAATAGAACATATCTTTATATATTTCCTCATCTGTCTTAAAAGTAAGTTTTGCAGCTTTTGTTACTTTACCCATGATACGTGACATTAATTCTCTTACGCCTGTTTCATTTATAATTGTTATTTCACTCATAGGTATCCAAGATTTCTTTGCAGTATTAGGGTCAATATTTCTATATTCTCCTCTTAGAACTCGATGTTCGAAATCATCTAATAAATCAGTAACATCTATTTGAAGTTTAATAAATTCAGGTTCATCTTCACCATAAGTTGAATAACCCCCTTCACTTGAGGTAGTTGGATTAGGATTATAAACAGGCTGTTGTTCTTGCGGATAATATGCCATCTCTTTTTTTGTCAACCTCTAATATGATTAATTTTAAAACAAAGAAAGTTTATAAGGTTTATTGTGATTCATTACTTATGACGTCAAAGACTAATAGCGGTAGATAGATTTGAACTATCGATATCCGGCTATCTTAAGAATACGTTATAGCAACTTATATTTTTCGTATCCTTTATGAGGCCAGCCCTTTAACCAGACTAAGGTATACCGCTAAGAAATAAAACTAGTTTCTATATTTAAAGTTTGTTATGTTATACTTTATATAATTGTAATTCATAACAATATTTAAATACTACCGTATAGAATAATATTTTATGTCAATAGTAATATTTTTTGAAAGAAGAAAATTTATAAAGAAATTTAAAAGTATAAATAGCAGGTATAATATTGTTAAAATTTATAGTGTCACAACTATTGGATATATACCATTCATTATTAGAAAGTCTTTTATGGTGTGGGATAATTTTACACAAACTTATCAACCTGCAAATAAAGTCGATATTAAAAAATGGAGAAAAGAAGATAAAAAAAGTAATGAGCATTTTAATGATATTTATTATATTCAAAAGGAAATGATAGGAAAGAGATTAGATTAAAATTTAAATAAGCAGGAGGAAAATAAAATGGAAAAATGGAGAAAATATTTGAAAGGAAATAAGCATTCTAGGCATCACCAACATTATAAAGAAGATAGATGTGATGTGAAGATTGTAATTGTTGTTCTTAAAGATTCTGATATAAAAAGTATATTGGAAAATAAAAAGGAATAAGGATTACATTCTAGCGAATTCGAATCCGCTTACCTGAGAAAGTTTTACTGGTGTAGGTAACCACACATTAAATAATTCTTGTGCTCCTGTAGGTTGAAGTTTATATTTTTTCTTTTTAGCTTTTTCTTTAGCTTTCTTTTCTGCTATACCAAATAATGTTAGTTCTCCAAATCCTTCTCCAATTGGTGTAATTATTTTTTTTGGTTTAGGATATGTAGGAGGTTGATATCCTGGTAGTCCTGGTATATTAATATAGACTGAAGGATAAGTTTTTGTAGGTTGATAGTAAGGTTTAGCAGGAGTTGCTTTATAATATGGTTTAGTAGGAGAATATAAAGTAGCAGTTAAATAAGAGTATGATTCTTTATAAGGTGCTTGATAGTATGACTCAGCATACTTTCCTCCATATTTATAACCTTTCTCAACATAAATCATACTTTTATAAATACTATCTAAACCATAATCTTTAGCATACTCTCCCTTTTCAATTCCCTTTGCTAATGCTGTTGCTGATGGCCTATTAACATTATCAATATTTTTTTGAAGGGCATTTAATTCTCTTTTTAAAATTACTTCAGCATCTGAAGATTTCCAATTTTTTTGTGGGGCATATTTTTCCATTCTATCTCTTATTATATTATCTAAAACTCCTCCGTCTGCAGGTGATAATTTTCTATCAACTAAATTTATTAATCTATTCCTTATACTATTTGTACTCCAAATTCTTCCTTTACCATTTCCTAAATAATCTATTCCTCCTTTAGTTTTTCCACCTTCTGCAAAATTTGGTGTAAGATAATTTCCCATATCATTTTCCCCTATAATAGGTTTAGGAATTAAACCAGGTTCAATTGGAACAACTTTTCTAAATAACTGTGCAAATTTTTTCCTTATAATTCCATACTCTTGTTCTTTAATAGTTGCCCTGCCTTCAAATTTCAATTCTTCTATCACCATTTTATTTCTTAAATCTACTAATTTATTTTTCTCAAAAGAATTAGGAAGAGAGTTAATTTTTTCTTCAACTCTATCTAAAAATCCTCTAAACCAACCTGTGTGTCTAATCATATCATTACCCATTGTTTCACCTAAATACAATTCTCTTGTAATAGTAGCCATTACTCCTCTTGATATACTAGTTACACCAGTTTCCATAGAATAATCAACTCCATTAATTCTTACTGAATTACCGCTTTGTTTAAATACATCTGGAAAAAATCCTTGTGGTTTATATTCACTAACTTTCTCATATGTTGTAACACCTTCAGCATTGGTGACTTTTCTAAATACAGTTTGAATTTTATCTATATCGACTACGAAAGATTCAACTCCTTTTTTTGCTAATCTCAATGCGACTTCTGCTGACACATACTGTGTACCTTTAGCTCTAACTTTAGTTGTAACTTCTGTTTTAATTTCTCCTAATGTAATTCTTTCAGTAAGCTTAACTGCACTCTTTTCAACCTTTTCAGCTTCTCGACCTATGATACTTCTATCAACCTGGTCAGCAATTGCTTTAACTTCTTTCTGAAGTGCATTCCTATAACCCTCTTTACTTCTAAATCCGCTAAATGGCTCATTACTTATCTTCCCTTGTTTACCCCAACTACCATATTCGTCAAATATTCTTTTTAAATAATTTTTAGCTCTTTGAACTTTATTTAATTCTAATGCAATATCAATTGGATTAACTTCTACTCCTGTATATTTTCCGCCTTTTAATTCTGCTGCTTTTTTTTCTAAAGCTGCTTTTATATCTTGAAGTCTACTAAGAGCAAATTTACCATCTTTTGTTTTTTGAAAATCCATCACTATTTCATCTACTCTACTAACTTTACTTCTTCCAAAAATATCAAGAGCATCACTTACTTCCAGGGTCCCCATTTTAACTCTAACCGCCTTTCCAAACCTATAATAATTTCCATCGAATACATCTTTTATACTTAATAACTGTCCATCTTCAACTTTAATCTTTCCATATGGTGTATCGTGAAATATTCTTTCAACAACAGCATATTTATTAGGGAATTCTTTTGCAGTTCTTTCTAAAACTCTTCTTTGATAAGTATTATACTCTTTCCAATTACCTGCCTCTACATCAATATCCTTACTGCTCATAGTTTTTTTATCTATAATTTTATTAAACACGACATCGGATATAACACCTGCATTGTGTAATAAATTATATTTTATTATATCAGCAAAAGTTCCCTTAAGTTGTGAACCTCTTAATTCTTCTAACATTATTAAGTGAACTGGTTCAATACCTGTTATTGATTTTATTTCTACTCCTGCTTTCTTTCCTTCATTCCTAATACTATTTTCTAATACTTTAATCCTACCCTTATTTAAAAGGTTTTCGCTTCCTTTTCTATCTATTAATTTAGTTGTTGCAGAAACTTCAGCTGGTGTCATATCTTCTCTATATCCTAATTTTTTTATCTCTCTTTTCATTATCCTACCAACCTCATAATCAAAGTCACCTGCAGTAATTGCCCTATTATATTGCTCTAAATTAATACTACCTTCTCTCAACATCCTTAATAATCCTATCTGTGTGTCAAGCATAGAAAGTTTTGCAATTGAACCACCTAATTTTGCATTGGGCTGTTTTATTATTTCATCAAACATATTAGAAGGTACTTTACTGTAGATTTCTTTTAATCTGGGTATAATAGGGTTGTTAGTATCAACTAAAGATTTTATTGTTGCTTCTCTTATATTTGGAAGGTTTAATTTATTAGATAATCTATTCGCATATTGGACAACTTTTTCTCCACTCTCTAATCTATATGATAAATCTTCTGGAAGGCGAACTTCAAAACCACCTTTCATTAAATCAAAATACTCTTTAGATATACTTGGAGTGTTTTCTTCTTTACCTGATATTCTTTTTATGATAGGGATTTCTTCAACGGGGTAAGTTGTACCTTTTCCTTTCATTTCCTTACCTCCCTTAACCATCTCCTTACCTCCGTATAATAGTGCTAAAACATTTGTTCCTGCTCTAGTTTTTTCTTCTGTTCCGCCGAATATTAAACTTTCTCCTAGTCCTTGACCCATATCAAATAAATTTCTCCCACCAGTAAGAACAGTAGTACCTCCAAAATAAAGAGTAGTTGCGAGTGGAGCGACTGTTCCTGCTACTACCCAAGGAGCAATATCTTGAACTAAAGCTTCTTCTACTCCTACTGCAAAAGGTCCAGCGATTGGAATATTTCTAGTTAATCCTACTTGACCAGCATAAACTCCTTTAACTGCTTTATTTACAGGAGTTGTTATTCCAGTTAATAATTGTTCAGGACTCGCACCACCAAACATCCACTGAGGTCCACTCCATGTTTCAGCTAACCCTGAAGAAAGTCTTTCATTTATATCTGGTATAGGGCCAACAGGTATATTTCTTTCTGCCCAAGCCATTGCTTTACCATGATATTCTTCTCGTGGTGTGGCTTTTGTTAAAACATAAGTAGGTTCAACATATTCAGGTAGATTAAAATAATTTTCAGGTAATTGTGAAGTTAAAGGCACTCTAGGTTGCATACCTTGAACTGTTCCTCTACCAGTAGGAAAACTTGACATAGGAAGATTTGGTAATGCAGCATTATAACTTTGAATAAAATCAGTTGGATGAGAAATAACTGCTGGTGTTTGTAACTTTTCTAAATAACCACTAAAATTTGGAAGGGGAACACTCATTCCTCTTTGAGTATCTTGAAAACCTGTAAGTTTACCATTCACATATACAGGTTGAAAACCTTGAGACTTTAATTGGTCGATTTGACTTTGGTAATTTGCTCTTGCTTCTGCTCTTGCATTTTGATTTTCAAATAACTGATAAAATTTATCTTTCTGTGAATTTGAAAGTCCAAAAATTGCTTCAGGTCTGCCACTATTATAAGCATTTAATGCTCCTTGTGCTAATATCCAATCTTCATCTTCTTTATAGGCAGTATTAAGTTGTCCACGTATAGTTTGAATTTGACTTTCGTAAGGAACTAACACATCTTTTTCATAAGCATTTAAATCTGCTAGGGCAGTTGTTAATTGTGATTGACCAGATGTTAAGTAATCAGAAATTTGCTGATGTTGGCTTGGTGTTTGTAATGCGTGAACTTTAGCAGGTTGTCGAATTGCTTGAAGTTGAGAAGCAAATTCTGCTGCTTGCTGACGTTGTTGCCGGACTGATAATTTTTGTTGTTCTAAATTTGCTTGAGCTTGAGCCAATTCAGTTTCCTGAGAACTATAGTCGTTCGCCATAGAATATCTAACTTTCCTTTCTATTTATATTTTTTTATCACTTCACTTAAAAAATTTCCAAGCAGTCATAAATATAAAGAATACGATTGCAACTAAAACGAAAATTTCTCTCCATGGTGATAAAGTAGTGACTAGATAAAAAACTATGCTTATAACTACTAATATTACTGATAGCCACCATAAGAACAACTCTTCAAAGTTGATAAATCGTATTATTTCTTTAGCTGAAATAGACATATCATTGCTGTCCTGGGATTTCGCTTGTTGCTTCAACTTGTTGTCTTTTATTGCCATCTCTTCTAAAAAATAAGAAGTATAGGATAACTATTATAATTATAAAGAATATCGCATTTACTGCTATATTACTTCCACTTGGATTCTTTATAGTAATTGGAGTTCCCCAAATTGCTAATATTCCAAAAATTATTAATCCTACCCACAATGCCATTCTACCTATTTTCATTTTTCATTACCTCCTTTTAAAAGTTTGTTTATCGTAACACAATTATAAGTTATGCATGCTTTTTGATTTCTACCAACACTTTCAATATCAAAATAGTTTTTTGGTCTCTTGGGTTCTTTTTTAGTTCCGACAGGTAGAAATTTATTTGCGTATCCTACCTTCCACGGTAGAGTTCCATCAATACTATCAATCCAATCTCTATTACTTTTCTTTAAATCAAGCCAGCTGGGAGTTCCAAAAAGATGAATTTTTTTATAAATAGCAATATTACTTCTCTCTATCATATCTAAAAAATATGGTCGTTTATATTCATCTTTTTTTCTATCACCAAAACAATAAGGTATTGCTATAATATCTAAATTACTAATTGAATTTAGAATTTTAAAAAATTGTAAATCTTCTTCCCAATCCTTTCCTTGCGCCCATACACACATCATTAACTTACCATAGAAACCATAACCTCTCACAAGATTAATATTTGTTGCGATATCTCTTTGTAAATGGTCTGACATAGGAAGGTCAGGTAAACATAAAATATCTGCTTCAATTAATTTTGCTTTTTTAACTAAAATACTTATAGGCGGATTAACCATATTTTCATAAAAACTATTATCAAGAATTAATTTACCTCCAAACTTTCTAAATTCTAAACAAGCCTTTTGATAATCATTTCCTTTCTCTACTAAGTGTGATAATACTAAAGTTGTATCAGATGTTAAAAAAGCATCTTTCATAAATTTTGTTGGCACGATCGATATAAATTTCATTTTTCTTTTGATTTTAATTTTACAATCACTAATCCTTGAACGCTTTCAATGCAATCATTCATTAAACATTTTTCAATAAATACTTTTCTTTTAATTGCTGGTATTTTCTTTTTAAAAATAATAGTAACACCATTTCTAAACTTTTTCTTTCTTTTTCTAGTTTTCATTTTTTTCTCTTAAAGGGTCGTTTTACTTTTGGCTTCTTTCTTTTTAATTTTTTAACTTTAGTATTGAGAGCTTGAATATTATCTTTTAACATTTGAATTTGTCCAGAATTCATTCTACTGCCTTCATTTTTTAAATCTTGTATACCTTGTTTTATTTTCGCTATACGTTTTTT
>Ga0172381_10000322_pt1 | contig 58863 bp, 59 predicted proteins | sample Leawel6488metaG_FD_119754 | JGI IMG/M metagenome (GOLD analysis project Ga0172381, IMG submission 119754) | Leachate microbial communities from a municipal landfill in Southern Ontario, Canada - Leachate well 64-88 metaG | ecosystem: Engineered > Solid waste > Landfill > Unclassified | place... | reverse complement strand
GTGTTTTTCTCCCCGGACTTTATCAGGGGCAGCTCCCGGAACGCGGGTTCGCGGCCACCGGGGTTTTGGGGTCGGTTTTCCTTGTCCACGTATGCTAGTAGGCAAAAAGGGTTCTTATTGGTTGGCAGGCTGTAGGCTTGGAGTAAACTAAGCGTTTATTTTATAGCAAGGGGAGTTGGTTCCCGCCGTCATGCCGGATGCGTCCGCGCCTTGTATAGGTATGCCAAGGCCTTGGGCGCGAGCACTTTGAGTTTTTCCAAGAATTGCCCGTCTTCCGTCCGCCCCAGCTCCGCTTCGTAGGAGTCAACCACGTTTGGTTGCAAGCTGTTCCCGGCTGCATCTTGCTCTAGTTGCGCTATTTCGTCTCCTGCATCAGCCGCGCCAGCGGTCAGGTATGCGTTCAGGTAGGCGGCTATGCGTATGCTCATCATTGACAGCGTCACCTTGTCTGCTCGGCCGCGGAGCAAGAGTTGCCCGAAGTCGCCTATCGAGCCGGTGGTCGTAGGAGAGCCCGTGTTTAATGGTGCGCCTTTTACGAGCGCGTAAATGGCTGCATGGGTCACTTGCGCATACGTGTAGGCCTTGTTGCGGAGCGCGTTTTCGGAATTCGTGCAGCTCTCGAACAATCGCCACGCGGTTTCCGGCGCGCCGTATTCCGTAACGAGGGAGTTTGCGTCGTAGAAATCCTTTATGAAGCGGGCCTGCTGGTCTATTTTTCTTCCGATGGTGCCGAGCGACAGCGCGGTGAGTTTTGAGGCGAGTAGGTAGTGGGGGCTCGCTATGTTTACGTTGAACCGGCCGGTTTTCGTGCCGATTTCCTTTTCCAATACGGCTTCTGCAGGCAGCGGCGTGGTGGTCAGGTCGATCCGGATTTCGGTGGCGCCGTTTTTGGCGTTGAAGAACCGATAGCCGGGCAGGTTGGAACGTTTCGTGGTTATGTCATATCCCGGGGAAAGGGTTTGGACTAGTGCCGTTGGGTCAAGCGAGGTGTACGCGTCCAAGTCGATGGATAGGCGCGGGGGTTCGGGAAGGAGCGCTTGAACCGCGCTTCCGCCCAGGAATACGAATTTTCCACCTGCATCGCTGGCGGCCTCGCTTAGCGGCTTGAGCGTTGCCAGGACGAGGTCGTGCCTCCGCCTGAATTCGGCATTCATAAGTCCTTCACCGAGCTGATGGCATTCCAGAGGCGTTCGCCGTTCCTATAATATTTGTCGTCAACTTGCGATTGCTTGAGTTCGCCGCTCCGGACGAGCTGGGCGAATATCATTTCGATGATGGGGCCGACGTAGCGCCGGTCAGCGTAGCGCATCAGCTCGCCGTATTTGATGCGCCCCGAGTGGATCTGGGCGGCCAGGGCGCGGATCACCTCGTCCGGTGGCATGGGCAGCCAGCCGCGTAGGGAAAAGGCAAGGAGGTCGACGAGCCGGTGCTCCACCGGCGGGGTCGTGATTCCCGGCCGCGTCTTGTTTTGTTTGCGGCCGGTGATGACGACGATGTCCCGCATTTCGTTGCTGCGGGCAGCCGCCCAGGATTCGTTGATGGCAACCGGCTTGTGCTTGCCTATGTAGAATAGGTGGTTGCGGTATTTCGGGTCTTCGGACATGGTCCTGACGACCTCCTCCAGGGCGAGCGGGTCGGTCTCTATGAAGACCATGTTTCGCCGCACATCGTGGAAGTCGGGCAGGAATTCGGAGATGTCCCATACTTTAATGGGCAGGTGGGGCATTTTCCCGTGGATGGCTTCCGCTATCCGAAGGGTGTTCCTGGCGATTTTTTCGGCGTTGGCGTCAAGTGTCATATCTACAAGTATGAAAAATGTCATATATATTAGTTGTCATACATATTGATTGTCATACAAATTGGTGATGGTTTGTAAAAAGCCGGGAAACGCGGTTGGCAGGGCATCTCGGCCCAAAGTCATGAACCGAGCGGAACGAATGGCAATAAACTTGGGCATTCCGGTTCTCACCCCCACAACCCGATTTCCTTCTTGAGTTCAGCCAAACTCATCTTTCGATTCTTGCTGGACTCAATTTGTTCCACCGCCTTCCAAAATTCAGGGTTCGCGTAAAGGCGCATATCTTCGGCTTCTGTCATGTCGGGTTACCGCCGTTCCTTCCTAATCTCCTCCGCCAGCCCGGGACTCTTGGTGATGGTCACCAGGGTCCTGGACGATGGGTCGAGGCAGGCCTCGGTGTATGCGAGCAGGCTTTCGTGGCCTCCCTTGGACAGGATGGCCGTCGCGCGCCGGGCAAACTGGGGCGTGGGCATGATTTGGATGAGGATGCCCCTCGTCAGGACGTTGTAGCTCCCGCGGCCCTGCTGCCTGCGGCTGACCTTTCCCCCGATTCCCGCCCGCTCCCACATCCTGCACAGGGCGTAGTCGGATGCGGAGTCGGAGTGGTAGGTCGCGCGGAACGAGTGCGTCCTCGCGTGGCGCTTCAGGCGCGAAAGCGTGGCCGCAGGCAGGCCGATGATGGGCAGCGGGTGGGCCAGCTGCAGGCAGACGTCGTCCCTTTGCGGGTTCTCGTGCTCGCGGCCCATTATCTCAAGGATTGCGGAAACCGCCTGGAAGTAGCTGTCAAAGGACAGGCAGGCTGAGTCACCGGAAATCATCCCGTAGAAGTCGGTGTTCTTGCCCATCGAGTAGTTGGAGCGCAAAAACCTCGAATACGCCTCGAGCTGGTCTATCCACCGGGTATCCAGCTGGTGGCCTTCCTCGGTGCGCCGCACTATGCCCTGCTCGCGCAGCTGCCGCAGGGCCTTGTGGACGCCCTGATAAGTAATCTGGAAGTGGTCGGAGAGGACTTGCCTGTAAACGCGCCGGGCGGAAAGGGGCCACTGCCGGGACAGCACTGAGATGACTATGTTCTTGAGGTTGTGCTCGCCGGACTTGATGAGCGGGGTCTCGGAGTAGACGAACGGCTGGGCCTTTTCCCTGCCAAGAAGAGCGGGGGAATCGGGCCGGTTTATTTGCAGGCCGACGGGCGCCCGGGCAAACGCGGTTTCCATAAGGCGGTTACGCAAAAAACCGCATATTAACCGCTAGTTGAACTAAAAGTTAAGGAAAACTGCGGATTCCGCAGGGTTAACTCCTGCGGGGTTTTCTTTCCACAACGCCGCAGAAGCGACTTTCGACCGCTAGCCTTCCTGTGCGACAGCCTTGACTACCCTGCCGTTTATCATCGTGGAACTCACGTACGCCTGCACGGTATTGTTCACATAAGCGTTTACGTCAAGCAGCGTGAAAATCCCGTTTGAGGTCAGCTTTGTGAAGGTGATGTTGCGGCATTCTTCGCCCGCGTTGCCTTCCCCTTTGAATTCCGTGCGGTCGGAATAGCCGTATGTCACGTCATTTGCGCAGGTGCTGCCGTTCTGCGGCCATACATATCCGACCTGGAACACCCGTGCGGGGGTTTTGCAGAATGTGAGTTCGGCGATGATGTCTTGGGTGGTCTTGTTTGCCGTTGTCTGGGTCTGGTTGTATTCCACGTAGTAAAGGTTCGAATTTGCGTTGGGGTCTTTTTCTATGAACGTAGTGTTGAGCCTTTCAAAGGCCGCAGTGATGTTTTTTTCGGTGTAGTTCCCTTCAGTGGGGCAATTTACCGCAAGCACGGGGATTATCTGATTAACCGTGCCCATCACCATCCCGTTTCCGGAAAACGAAGCCTGCGGCGTGGATATGGTTTCCATTGCGGATGCCTTGCGGATGATGCCGTTCAGGGTATCGACCGAGAATTGCGCCGTCGGCGTGGAGTTACTGTCGTACCTGTAGTCCAGGAACGCCTGCACGCCGGGCGAGGACACCAGTTGGGCGTACGAAAGGAGTGAGTAGTTCGTCAGGATCACTGTGGCGTCGTTCACGGTGGCGTTGCCGGTCTTCTGGGTGCCGGTAAGGTTGACCGAGCCCTGCGGGAGCACGTACGCAAAGCGGTAGAGCTCAAAGCCCTCGCAGGAGTCCTCGAGTATACGGGCCACGTTGCTTGTGACTATCGCGGTGTCGTTTTCAAGCGCGGGCAGCGTGGAGAACACTATTCCCGCAGTCTCGTAGGTCGCCGACTCAACTCCGGCCGCGTTCCTGACCTTGTCAAGAATCGTATCGTCTGTGGTGTTGCACTGCGCTATGAACTGGCTCGTGAGCTTTGTCACCTTGATTGCGGCAGTTCCGTTTCCGGAAAACGCGCGGGAAGAGACTACCGGCGTGGGCGTAGCGGTTGCCGTAGTGTCGTCCCCGCTCCGGAAGCTGAGCACGAATATCTCGCCCACGAACGCGATGATTATGAATATGGTGATATACTGCAAAATCTTCTGCTTGTTCAAGGAATTTCCCACCCTTTATTGAGCTTTGGCGCTTGGCACGTCAAAGTGTTTCGCTGCCAATGGCGCCTGTTACCCTATATGCTATATACTGGTTTTTATTGCCTTTGTGGCCTAATAATTAGTGCTCGGAAAAAGGGCATTTTATCGCCTTATTGCCAAAACTTGCACATCAGGCGAAAAAGCAACAACCCCGGGCTTTTCCAAAACAAGGTGACTATTTTCTATGGTATCAGTCAAGGCAGGCGACGTAGTGTTCGTTGATTTCACTGGCAAGCTTTCCAACGGCGAGGTCTTCGCCACTTCCATAAAGGCCGACGGCGAGAAGGCGCACCTCCACGAGGGCCACGACGAGCCGGGCCACGTGCACGAGTACAAGCCCATGATGATAATCGCAGGAAAGGGCCAGACCATCAAGGGGTTTGACGACGCCATCGTAGGCGCCGAGGTCGGAAAGAAGGCTTCCATCAAGATTCCGCAGGACAAGGCGTTCGGCCCCCGCGACCCGGCACGCATAAAGCTCATCCCAATCGGAGAGTTCCGTAAGCGCGACATCCAGCCGTTCCCGGGAATGCCCCTTGAGCTCGACGGAGGGCTCCAGGGAGTGGTCAAGACCGTAGAGGCAGGACGCGTCAAGGTCGACTTCAACGAGCCGCTCGCAGGCGAGGACCTGCAGTACGATTTCACGGTCACAAAGTGCGCCCAGGCCGCAGCCGAGAAGCTCCCGCTCCTTCTGGAGGGGGTCACCGGCCTTACGAGCGGAATCTCGTTCGACCCGGCTTCAGGCGTTGCCAAGCTCAAGGTGGCGACCAACATCCGCAAGGACTCGGCATACACCATGAACAAGGTCACCTTCGTGTCAATGGCGCTCCAGTACGTTGACGGCGTGAAGAAAGTCGTAGTCGAGGAGGAGTACGCTGTTGATTCGGCGGACCCGAAGGCTGCGAGGAAGGCTTAGGCGCCAAACGGCCGCTTTGCCTCCCTACCATCACCCTTTTAAATTTTGTTTGGGTTACATACTTTGCAATCCTTATACCCGCAAGGCTATAGTTTAGAGTTTACCGGCTAGGGCCGGTCCCGTCTTGTATCGCGTTCAAATTCCTGGAAGGTAGTTTTCTATGGACGAACCAAAACCCCTCAAGGGCACTACAACTGTTGGCATCGTATTCGACAAGGGAGTAGTCCTGGCAGCTGACAAGCGCGCCACGATGGGCACCTTCATCGCCGCAAAGGAAGTCCAGAAGATACACCTGATTGCGGACCGCATGGCCCTCACGATGGCAGGCGGAGTAGGGGACGCGCAGCAGCTTGCAAGGCTCCTTCGCGCTGAACTCGAGCTTTACCGCCACGGCCGCCGCGCACCGATGACCGTGCAGGGAGCAGCCACTCTTCTTTCAAACATTCTCCAGGGAAGCAAGTACTTCCCGTATTACGTGCAGATGATTATCGCGGGAGTTGACACCAAGCCCAAGCTCTACGACCTCGACCCGTTCGGCGGCCTCCTTGAGGAGAATTACGTCTCAACGGGCTCCGGAAGCGTAGTTGCCTACGGGGTCCTCGACGAGGACTTCCGAAAGGACATGAACCAGGAAGAGGCGACGAGGGTAGCCGCAAGGGCGGTGTCAGCCGCAATGAGGCGCGATTCAGCAACTGGCGAAGGCGTGGACGTCCTGGTAATAACCAAGGACTCGGCAAAGTTCGTCTCGCCTGCGGACGTAAAGGCAATGATTGCCTAGGAAAAAAGTTTCAGGGCCAAGTAAAGAGAAAACCCCCGCGGAAATTTTTGGTGGGCCGCAAGGGGAAAGGAGTTTTTGGGAAATCGGCCCCAAACAAGTTTCAGAAAATCAATCATAGTCAAAACCCCGATAGGCAGAAAGTCTCTTTCAGCACCGGCGTTACGTCCGGCGTGTTTTGGAGCCGTTTGCCTGTAGTTTATTCGACAAACCAACGATGGTGAAATCTTTTCAATGACAACCGGCTCATCAAGCCTCCGCGAACTGCAGGACAGCATACAGGAAGTCCTGCCAGCGGAGTGCGAACTTACTAAAGTCGAAGTGGAAGGCCCGCAGGTAGTGCTCTACCTGAAGAGCATCAAGGCGTTCTACAACGACTCCAACCTGATTACCCGCATCGCGGCAAAGATACGCAAGAAAGTCGTGCTGCGCTCGGACTCCACCTCGCTCCTGCCGCAGGAGAAGGCCCTGGAGATGATAAAGTCCTTCATCCCTGCAGAGGCCAAGATAACCAACGTAGTCTTTGACACCGCGTTCAACGAAGTGGACATCGAGGCGCTCAAGCCCGGCCTTGTCATCGGGAAGGGCGGCTGTGTCCTCAAGCAAATCATACTCGAAACAGGCTGGAGCCCCAAGGTGCTCCGTGCGCCCACTTCGGCTTCAGAAATCGAGCGCGCAATCCGCGCATCGATGATAAAGAACTCGGAGGACCGCAAGAAGTTCCTCAACGACCTGGGCAAGAAGCTCACGCTCTCAGGTCCGGCAAGCCCGGTTGACTGGATAAAGGTCACCGCGCTCGGCGGATTCAAGGAAGTCGGACGCAGCTGCATGCTCCTCCAGACCCCCAAGAGCAACGTAATCATAGACTGCGGGCTCAACCCGGACACTTCGGACCCGGCACGCGCATACCCTTACCTTTCCTCGATGAACATGGCGCTTGAGCAGATTGACGCGGTCATCTGCACGCACGCCCACCTCGACCACTCCGGCTTCATCCCGTACCTGTACGCCTACGGCTACAACGGCCCGGTGTACTGCACGCCTCCAACTCGCGACCTGATGGTTCTGCTCCAGCAGGATTCAATCAAGGTGCTTACCAGCGAAGGCAAGGGCTCGCCGTACGGCGAGCGCGACATCAAGAAGCAGCTCAACCACACCATCGTGCGCAACTACGGCGAAGTCACCGACGTGACTCCCGACATCCGCTTCACGTTCTACAACGCAGGCCACATCCTCGGCTCGGCAACAGTGCACCTGCACATCGGCGAGGGCCTGCACAACCTGGTATGCACTGGGGACATGAAGTTCGGAAAGAACCGCCTCCTGGATGCTGCAGAGGTGCGCTTCCCGCGCATCGAGACGCTCATAATGGAGTCCACTTACGGCGGAAAGAACGACATCAAGCCCCGGCTCGAGGAGACCGAGTCGCGCCTGGCATCCACCATCCGCGAGGTCATCAACCGCAAGGGCAAGGTGCTCATCCCCGTAATCTCAGTCGGCCGCGCGCAGGAAATCATGCTCGTGCTCGAGGAGTATTTCCGCAACGACAACATCCCCATCTACATGGACGGCATGAGCAAGGAAGCCTCGGCAATTCATACTGTGTACCCGGAGTACCTTCGCCGCAACATCCAGCGCCGCATACTGCAGAACGACTCGCCATTTGACCACGAGATGTTCAACCACGTGGTAACCGGCGAACGCCAGTCCATAGCGGAGGGCGAGGAGCCCTGCATAGTGCTCGCGCCTTCGGGAATGCTTTCAGGCGGGCCCTCGGTCGAGTTCCTGCGCCTCATGGGCAACGACCCCAAGAACGCAATCATATTCGTAGGATACCAGGCGGCAATGTCCCTTGGACGCCGCATACAGAACGGCGAACGCGACGTGCCGGTGCTAAACTCGGCGAACAAAGTCGACATCACCAAGCTCAACCTCTCGGTGCACACGGTTGACGGCTTCTCGGGCCACTCCGACCGCTCGCAGCTGCTCTCATACGTGCGCAGCCTGCGCCCCAAGCCCGGCCGCATCTTCATGGGCCACGGCGACGAGAACAAGTGCGACGACCTGGCACGCACGGTCAACCGCATGATGCACATCGAGACGCGCGCGCCGATGAACCTGGACAGCATCAGGCTCAAGTAGTCCGCAGGAGAAAAGGGTGAATGTGGCTTGACAGCAAAAAAGATTGTCATCACAGGCACTCCCTGCGTGGGCAAGACCACCCTAGCAGCCGAAATCGCGAAAGAATTAGGCATCCCAGTCATTAGTGTCAACGACTTTGCAACCTCGAATGGCTACTTTACGGTAAAGCCGGGCGAGGCCGAGAAGACCGTTGACATAAAGAAAGTCGGTGCAGAGCTTTCAAAGCACCTCGCTGGCCTTAAGGACGGCTACGTAGTCGAAGGCCACCTTGCATGCGAATTCGAGCTTCCCTGCGACGCGGTTGTAGTGCTGCGCGCGCACCCGTCTGTGCTTGTCAAGCGCTATCACGAGCGCAAGTACCCGAAGGCAAAGACCGACGACAACCTGCTCTGCGAGCTGCTCGACTACTGCCAGACGATTGCCGAGTTCAACTACCCGAAAGGAAAAATCGTCCAAATCGACAACTCCAAGAACCTCTCGGCAAGGGAAATCCTTGCGCGCGTTGAGTCCAAGCAGTCGGACTTCATCAACTGGGCCGAGCTTCTGGTTTCAAAGGAGTTCGGCTACCTCGGAAGGATTTGAAACGCACGACGCAACTGCTGAAAAAACGTTTATAAACAAGTTGTCGCTATACAATATGCTTTCGGGGGAACGTTTTCCCGGGGCAAATATCCCACTGAAGTGCCGAGAACGCAAAAGCACTGTGTAATCAATGCAGAGGTTATCCAAATGTACACGCCAGCTATCCTATTGGTAAAGAGAAAGAAGGAAGAGGAAGACGAGGACTTCAAGGAAGAGGAATGGGAAGACGATGACGACGAGGAGTGGGAAGACGACGACTCGGACGACATGGAAGACGAAGAGGAGTAATCCCTTCTCCGTCTTGGAATCTTTTTCCAGCAAAACCTTTTTTCCACTGACCCTTTTTCTTTTTCAATTTTTTTTTTTGTTTTCTTTGACGCCCTTTAGCATTAGCGTTGTGTCCTAGAACAACGATTTCGAGTCCGCCGAGGACTTCTTCAGCGGGGTCTTCATCCCGATCTTCGGGACCTTCTGCTTCTGTTCCTCCGCGGCCTGCCTGCCCAGCATCACCTGGAGCGTAATCACGTCGGTCGGGATGATGTCGCGCTTCTGCACCTTCAGCTTTTCAAAGAACGCGTCAAGGGACTTCTCGGCAAGCTTGCGCGCGCCCTCCAACTTGGTCGCGGGCATCGAGACCTGCACGAACGCGCCGAAATCCGTGATTTCGTAGACGCTGACCGAAAGCAGGTGGTAGGTGAAGTGCCATTCGGTGACCTCGCGAGCGAACTCCTGCTTGTATCCCATCGAGGCGAGGTTCTTCATCATCTCAAAGCCGGTCTCCAGGTCGAAGCCGAGCTTCTCGTCCTCCTCCTGCACCATATACCCGTCGAACACCAGCGTCTCCTTCTCGGTGCGCTTGTCCGTCCGGACGATGAAGTACGCGAACACGCCGTCGCCGTACTCCTTGGTGTAAATCGTGTCGTAGTATTCGCCGCCGGACTTGAACACGCAGAACTTGCGCAGCTGGGAAACGGTGGTCTCGGCATCCTCAAGGGGCGCGGACGAGCGGCTCTCGGCAATCTTCCACTTGAGCTCGTGCACAACCGGCTTCTTCTTTCCCGAAAGGGCCGAGAGGAGCTGCGAAAGGTCGAAGTCTGACATAGCAATGAGTTGGTTTTCGGGGTATTTATTTGGCTGGCTTGCCGAGGATTTCAAGCGCCTTCCTTGAGTTGATTATGTCCTTCCGGCCAATCGAGAGCAGGTCCTTGTCGCCGGTCACCAGATAGTCCGCGCCGGATGCGAGGAACGCCGCAAGAATTGGGGCGTCGTTTTTATCCCTCACAAGGGATTCCGCAACACGCATTTCCTGCTGGGTGCCTGCTTTTGAGACGATTTGGTTGCCCGAGAAGGTTGTCTCGAACCTTGCGGCGGTTTCTTCGCCGTCTGGCCAGCCAGCTGCGACGTAACGTGTCTCTTGTAGGACTGCTTCGGAAAGGACGAGGTCGCCGTCTTTTGAAAGCAACTCAATCAGCCTCCGTTCGTTGCCTTCGAAGAAGAGCGCCGATATGACTATGTTCGTGTCCACTAGCATCCTCAACTCTTGCCGTCACCTTGTCTTGTATTCCGCGTATGTAATCCTCCTGGCTTCCTTAATCCTCTTTTCAAGCTCCTTGCGCGTGATGTTCTCCTTTTTCGCTATTATTGAGCCGGCCTTGAAGACATCCTCAAGGTTGTTTGGCGTCAATATCCGGATGCCGGAGTCATCCTGGACTACGACCAGTTGTGCGCCCTCGTCAATCCCTGCATCCTGCCTGATGCTCAGCGGAAGCGTGAGCTGCCCGTTCCTCGTCATTTTCGTGATGCCGACGTTCATAAGACCACCAATTACTATTTTTAGTAATTTTACTATTTATTGGTTGGCATCCCTCAGTTTGAGTAGTCGTCCGGTGGCTTCTCGAGGGCCTCGTAGCTTTCCTTGCCATCCTTGCGCAGGTACGCGTACGCCGCCCCGCCGATTATCACTATCGCCGCAAGGTACGGCAGGTATTCCGTAAGCGAGAACGCGCCTGCAGCCTTCACGGCAACCGCGCCTGCGGTCTCCTGCTGGAGCTGCTTTGCCAGCAGGTATGCGGAAAGGTAGTTGCCGTCCGACGCGTCCGAGTCCGCGGCCGAAAGCGACGCCTGCGCGTCCGCCGCCGCAGACTGCCTTGCAATGTCAAGCTGCGCCTGCGTCACCTGCGCAAGCTTGTCAGTGTAGCCGTCAAGCTGCTGCGCAAGGCTTCTCACGTTCGCGTATTGTGCCAAAAGGTCCGCCTTGGAGGAGGCGTTGAACGCCTTGGACGCCACAGGGTAGCTTTCCCTTATCTTGTCCATCGCCTTTTGGAGCTGCTCGCGCACCTTGAGCGCAGCAGCGTGGTCGTACCCTTCGCCCTTGAGCCGCGAGTACGTGGCCGACGACTGGTTTGCGGAGATTGCGGTCGCGTTGTCAAAGCGCGACAAGGACAGCAGGGCAAGGGGGATTGTTGACGACGAGTAGCCGGCGTAGTCGGAAAGCTTCCCGTCATATTCCTGGGCAAGCGCCGCCGCATCCTGCTCGGCCTGCTTCTGGTATTGCGAAAGCTTTTCGAATGCGGTCGGCCAGTCCTTTGCGGCGATGAGGGCGCGCGCCTCCTCCAGCAGGCGCTTGCAGGAGGGCTCGCCGCACTGCTTGTACAGGGCAGTGTACCTGTAGTTTGCAATCTCTTCCAGTTCGGAGAGCTTGGAGGCTGCCTTGTCTGCTGCCTTCTGCTGGGCCGCGGCGTCGGCAGCAAGCGACGCGTTCTGCAGGATTGCCTGGGCCTCCGCGGCAATCTTGGCCACTGATGAATATTCCGGCAGGGCCGCAGCGCTTGCGACTATGCTTTGGATTTCGGCAAGCGCCTTGGCTACCGGGCTCGTGGAATTGGCGGTTGTCGCGCTGATAAGCCCCGCCTGTACGAGGGCATTCAAGAGAGTCGCGTCGTAGCCTGAGAGGAGTATTCCCGCCTGCAGCGCGGCAGTCTGGGTCGAATTGTCGCATTCTACAGTCAGCACCGCCCTCTTTTCCTTGCCTTTGGCCCACTTTCCGGAAAACGAGAGCCTGACCTCGTTTCCCGAACGGACGTAAGTGAAGTCCGTTGACTCGACGGTCATGCTGCGGGCTGACGTGCATTCGGCCTGCGTGTAGGCAATCTTGGGGTTCTGCAGCTCCTCGAATGCGTTGGTGTACGAAAGCTCGATGGACACTCTTTGGCTTGTGAGCGCGGTCTTTTTCTCAACAAGCGAAAACGGCGGATATTCCGCAGAGGCTATGGTCACCACCAGCTCGTTGCGTCCGACCTTGGCAGGGACTATGAACGCGGCCGTGTCACCTGACTGGTATTGCTTGGCATACCCGGCCTGCGAGTAGGCGATTGCGCCAAGGGGCACAGGCACCAGGACGAGCACGTCATATTGTGCAACGGATTCGAACGTGATTGTCCTCGTGATTTGCGCTCCGTCAAAATCCGCGTATGCTGTTGCTATGCTTTCGCCGGTCTTCCTTGCGACGACAAGAGTGTATTCAACGTCAAGCAGGCACTCGCCATATGCGGATGCCCCGTCCAGCCGGGCGTACACGACGCCGTTGACCTCGTAAAACCTGCCAGTAGTGTCCGAAAGCGCAGCGCCGCTTGGTATGCTGAACAGCTTGAGCTTTATCGCACCGTCGTAGCTTATCCCCGTGGGGTTCCTGCACGAAAAGCCCCTTTTTACGGTGGTCTCGCATCCAAGCTGGGCCGGCTCGCTTTCCTGCGGGACCTCGTACAGGTTCTGCTGGATTGCGTCCTGTATCTTTGCGCCCAGCCCCGCGTTCGCCGAGCCGGTCATTTTCAGCAGGAACTCGGTCATTTCTGAAAGCCTGCCCAGCGCCCTTCTTGCGTCCAGCTTGCCTGTGATGAAGTATATGCCGTATGCGTCCAGCCTCGCAAGGTCGGAGTTCCCGAGGAACGCCTCCAGCGAACGCGCGTCGGAGTATTGGGAATCCAGCGCCGCATACTTTGTCCTTGCACGTTCCACGACCTTTGCGTCCATCAGGGTAATCTGCTGCTGGAACGCCGAAAGTTCATCATCTGATACCGCGGCCTTTTTAGATTTCGCCAAGTCCAGCGACTGCTTGATCGTGCCTGCGACCTGGATCTCGTACTGCGTCGAAATCCCGTCCGTTGCGGCGCGAGAGAGCAGGTCGGAAAAATCGGAGTACATCAGGTAAGTGGTCTCAAGGAGCGCGTTGTCGTTGTCCGAAAGCGCGGCCTCGATGTTTTCGATTCCCACAAGCAGGTCCGCGCAGGCCGAGAGCCTCTGCGCGAGATTGTAGCCAGATTTGTCATAACCCTTTTCCAAGGCCGAGAGCAGCTCCTCGATTTTCTGCGCGGCAAGCGCGTCGGTCTTTTTCAGCTCCTCCAACTGTTGCCGTATCTTCGCAACCCTTTGCGCAACCTCGTCGTCCAGGCCGCTTTCCAATGCGGTCGCCTCGTCGGTCTTGCTTTCAAGTATCTCAACGGCCTTTTCGAAGCCCGCCTTTGCGTCAAGGTACCTTGCGATGCTTTCGGACTCGTAGCCGTACTGCATCGCTTTCGTGGAGAACTCCGCAAGGCTCACGTTCCCGTTTGCCTTGGCGATTGCCGCCTGGGCAAGCCTCTCGGTCTCGCGGTAGCCTCCCACCTTGGCGGTAGTTCCCAGGAAGCGGGAGGGTATCTTGGAAAACAGTCCCAAGCCGTCAAGCCCCGCAAGCCCTTCGTCCTGATACCTTTTCAGGGCGCCCTCCGCAAGGGCCTGCCATTCCTGCGCATCCTTTTTTTGCCTCGCAAACGCAGCGTCCAGCGAAATCAGCGCGTCCGTGATTTCGGAGTCGAACGAATAGATTTCCGAAAGCACGGAGTCGCGTGAAATTCCCTCCACTATCACGGTCCTTGCGTCGCGCGGCGAGAACAGCGCGCCGTCGGTCGCCTCGCGCTGTGCAACCGCCCGCAGGCCCAGCGCGCGCTGCGCGATGGACTCGGACCCCGTGGTGCCCGCCTCGAATTCCGCCGCCATCTGGGAGAGCTTTGCGCGCACTGCCTCGCACTTCCCGGCAGGGCCCGAGTCGCCGTAGGCCTGCCTGAAGGATTCGGCCTTTGCGGAAAGCTTTTCCCAAGCCTGCGAGTCTGAAAGCAGCACCAGCTTGATGGATTCAAAAGACTCCGAGTTGCACGGCCGCGCAAACGAGTTGAGCGCGTTTTCCAGCGAGTCCGAAGGGATGTTTGCATTGGTGGAGTAAATCATGCGCACGAACTCCTTTATGGTGGCAATCGCCTGCTCGACTACCCCGGAAAGCCCCTGCGCCTTTTCAAGCGCCTGCCTCGCGGTCCCCTCGCTCTGCGCGTACTCCGAAGCGCCGGTGCTTGCAAGGCTGACCTCGTTCTTCTCAATGGCCTGGCAGGTAGGCATGAAGTCCTTCAGCGTGCCAAGCGCGCTTTTTTGGGGGGCGTCGAACACGTAGGAATACTTCTGCAGGCTCGGGACCTGGGTTGTGGTCAATGCGTGGCAGGAGCTGGCTAGCAATGCAAAGATGGCGACGATGAAAACTGCCTTGATGCCCCCGGACGCCCTAACCATAGCACAGGCTAGTGGCGTTGTTGCGTTTTATTTCGGGGCTGCAATTTGCCCTAACCTTTCGCTAAACTCTTTGTTTGACCCCACCGGTAAGCGCCCAACTCAACCGTTTTATTGCATTGGAAGCCCAATCTTGTTGTGGGTTAAATGAGGGTATTCAAGCACGGCGACGCGCTGGCAGTCGTGATTCCGCCTGCAATCAAGGCAAGTTCCAAAGTAGGCGAGAACGACGAGTTCGAGTTCTTCGAGCTTGAGCCCGGAATCATGGTCATGGCAAGCAAGGCCAAGCTGGCGTCGACTGTCAACGAGAAAGTAACCTCATTGCTTTTGAGGAAGGCGATGGATGCGCCGACGTCATCGCCCGCAGATTCAACTTATGCATCCGCCACGCCTGCAGCATCCGCAAGGACACAGAATTCCTATTCCGGCCCCGCGCCCCAGTTCGTAAGCGCGGCGGAGCTTGCAAGGAGCACGCCTGTTGCGAACAAGTCCATCGATGCGGTCCTTGGCGGCAACGGCTATGCAATACTTGACGAGGCAGCAGCAAAGGTCGCCTCGAGGGAGCTCGAGTCCTACCTTTCGCACGGCGAAGTCTACGGCGCGAAGGGGTTCGACAACAAGTTCTACGTCATCAGCCGCGAGCAGTTCGAGCCGCTTGCGGAAAAGATAGTCTCGCGCATCACGCGCGGCACCGAGATAGTCCCCGCAAAGGCTGCGGAGGCGCTCAAGGAAGACCCGGTCAAGGTCGCCTGCGCGCTTCACGTGCTCAAGGAGCGCGGGGACGCGCTTGAGAAGAAGCGCGGAATATTCATGCTCTTGGATTAGTTGTTTTGGGAGATTTCCGATTATGCAAAAGAAAAAAGGCACCGGCGCATCCACTGCAGTTGACTTCTTCTACGAGGCCGGTGCGCTCAAGAACCTCCCCCGCTCGGGCTGGAGGCTTGCGGGAATCCGAAACGCCGAAAGCACGGCAGACCATTCGCACCGCGCGGCAATAATCGCTTACGTAATCGCAAGGATGGAGGGCGCAGATGCCGAGCGTGCGGCGACCCTTGCTGTCTTCCACGACCTTCCCGAGGCGCGAATCGGCGAGCTTGACAAGGTCATGGCCTCCTACCACGACAAGCCCGCTGCCGAGCGCAAGGCTGTGAGGGAAAGCGAGGCAAACGGGCTGTTCGGCGGGAAATGGTACTCCGAAATCATCGCCGAAGTCGAGGCAAAGAAGACTCCCGAGTCCAAGGCGGCAAACGACGCCGACCTGCTCGAGCTGGTCCTTACCGCAATCGAGTACGCGCAGTCGGGCTTTCCCAAGGCACGGGACTGGACCCTCGCGAAGCAGAAGCTGATGCTCACTAAGTCAGGAAGAAAATTGTATGATTCGGCGCTTGCGTCCGACTCCTCAAGCTGGTGGAAAAAAGTATGGCAAAGGCAGGGCCTCTTACGGAAGACCTAGTCATCCGCGACGCGATACACGGCGACATCACCTTCGAGAGCGGGATGCTTGCGGTGCTGGACTCGCCGCAGATGCAGCGGCTACGCTACGTGAGGCAGTTAGGCACTACGTACCTTACCTTCCCTTCAGCCCACCACTCGCGCTACGAGCACTCGCTTGGCACGTACTACCTCACGAAGGAAATCTGCCAGAGGATAATGGGCGACTCCGAGGAGTCGCGGCACGTGATGCTCGCGGGCCTTTTGCACGACGTGGGGCACTCCGCGTTCTCCCACCTTTCCGAGCCCATAGTAAAGAAGTACACCGGAAAGTCCCACGAAGAGATGGGCATCGAGCGCGTGCGGGAAGGGAAGCTTGCGGATGCCATCGAGCGGCACGGGTATTCGGTCCGCAAGCTCTGCGACATACTTTCGGAAAAGAACCGGCTGGGCGCGGTAATCTGGGGCGACCTCGGCACCGACCGGATGGACTACCTCCTTCGCGACTCGTATTTCTGCGGGGTGTATTTCTCAGGCATTGACGCGCAGAGACTCATCAAGGTCATGAAGATTTCCGACGAGGGCCTGGTAATCCCGTACAAGGACGTCAGCGCGGTAGCGGAAAGCCTCCTGGTGTCGCGCCACCTCATGCGCACCTCCATCTACACTCACCACTCGGTGCGCATCGCGCAGGAGATGCTCCGCAAGTCTCTTGCGACCTGCATTGGCAACGGCAGGCTGGAAATCGACGAGCTTCTGGATGGCGCGGACGACCACGTGCTCTTCTCCCTTGTGGAAAAAGGCGACCCCCTCGCAAGGCGCGTCTCGCAAAGGCGGCTGTTCAAGCGCTCCTACGAGACCGAGCGCGTCTCGGACGCAAAGAAGGCGCTCCCGGAGCTTGCGGAGAAGCTTTCCGATGCAATAGGCGCGGAGAACTTCGTAATCTCGACCCCGGAGTCGTCGTCAAAGCACATATCCTTCAAGATACAGTACCGCGGCAAGATACGCAACCTGGTCGAGTACTCGTCCCTCGCGCGCGCACTGCAGGAAAGCAACTCGCACGAGACCATCCTCGTGGCAACGGACCGCAAGGACCGCGACAAGGCCCGGAAGGTCTGCCACGAGGTATTGGAGTAGTTCCTGCGCCTTTGGGGCGTTTTTCCCTGAGGGTCCATAGCGCTTCCAGACGCCCAAGGCGCGTCAGATTCTCTGGGCGTTCTTTTCGTCGAATTTTACGTCTTTTCTTTCAAAAATCAGGTTGCCCTTTGCGTCCTTGACCCTTTTTACCGTGAAGTTCCTTCCGGATACCGGGTCGGTGAAATCCCACCATATCCAATGGTGATTAAGGTGTTCGCCCAAGCGCATGCCCTCGGCGTTGGGCGTTTCCAAAAGGGGGCGGATGGATATCTTCGGCTTTCCCAGGTCTAGGTAGTGGACTTCGATTTTCTTGCCAACGTGACCAGCTGCCAGTTTCTTTACCGCTTCCGAAAACCTTTGGTCGGCTACCGGGCCTTCACTCGCCTTTTCGGATGGCGTCATTATCCTTTTCGCCAGGTTTTCGATGCTTTTTCGGATTTGCATAATTTCAACTTGTCTTTATCTGTTTAAAATTCCTCGCAAAGCCAAGGAGGCGCCGGGCGTAGGCGGCCTTCTTGCTAACCCGCGCTTCCGCTAAACAATCAGTGCTGCTCTTTAGCCAACCGGGATTGCGGGCTTTTACTTCATCAGCCTGCCGACGATTATCTCGAGCACGATGACCAGCACCGAAAAGCCGATGACTATCTCGGGCGTGATGCGCACCTTGCTTGAGGTGACGTCGTAGTACCGTACGAGCCCCGCGCTCGACTGGGGGGCTGAAATCCTGTCTTCTGCCATGGAACCATTTTGCCTTTCGGCTGTTTTAAATATTCGCACAAATCACTCTATTCAATATGCCCGGCGAATACCAGCGCACTTCGGAAAGCCCTTCGCTAGTGCAGACCTTGGTCACCGAGGTTCCGCGCATCCTCGTGCTCGTCGGCCTTTTGCTCATCCTGCTCGTGCTCCTTACCAAGTTCCGCTGGATACACTGCTCGCAGGTGCTCAAGATAGGGCCCGTGAACCTTCCCACCAACTGGTGCGAAGTCTACTGCACCTACCTCAACGGCCCGGCATCCAAGATGGCGATAGTTTACGGCGACGAGGGCATAGGCGACCCGGATAAGCTGTCCACCCGCATCCAACAGGAGCGGCTGGACCAGGCCAAGCCCTACACCGTGCCCGTGATGCTGCGCATCGAGGACTTCGCATACGAAAGCATCAAGGGCTACGACGTGGTGTTCTTCGAGCGCGCAAGGCGCATCACGCCAGCACAGATGAACGCGGTGAAGAAGTACATAGCCTCCGGCGGGGTCATAATATGGATAGGCGACGCGGGGACGGAATACTATTACCAGCAGATTGACATCGACCAGGCACTTGCGCTCAACGTATCCGAGCCGGGATATTACGAGGCCTTCATGCAGGACCTCAACACCACCAACGCGATGGGCGGCTTCGGACCGCTCTCTTCCTACCTTGGCGTGAAATACTCCTCGCTGTTCAACGCCACGTCAAATGTCACGATGGTGCGCGTCGCAACGGACAACCTGATGGTCTCAGACCTAGTTGACGAAATCACGTTCAAGGCCGACGTGCCGTTCGCGGTTGTCACGTTCAACCCGTCCGGAGCATCGCAGGTGACCAAGCTCAAGGTCGGCTCGCTGAGTTACCCGGCCATCGTAGAGGTGCGCAACCCGCGCGTGTCAGCGGTCTATGTTGCGTTCCCGCTCGAGGACTCGCCCTCGAAGGGCCTGATAAACAACATACTCGACTACTTGGTCCTCTGCTAGTGGTATTATTTCGTTGTTCTGTTTCCGTCTTTTAGCCAAAAGTAGATTCCAATTCCGATGCAAACTGCGAGTATTATTACGCATATAATCTGATTTTCTGGAATCAGATAATCCATGATTTGAATCATTTTTTTCAGTCTCTATACTATTTTTTACAGTATTTGTAGCTCCTTGGAAAGCCTAGTCAGGTTCCTGTGGCCGGTCTTGGTCACAACAACCGTGTCCTCTATCCTGGCGCCGCCGATTTTTGGGTAGTAAAGCCCCGGCTCAACAGTGACCACGTTTCCTGCATCCAGCCTTCCGCCAGTTAGGCTAAGCCTTGGTTCTTCGTGGACGTCCAGGCCCAGGCCGTGGCCTAGGCTGTGGGTGAAACCAAACAGTCCTTCTTTTGTTTTCGTCTTCTTGTAGCCTTTCTTTTCGAACTGCTCCACAGCATATTTGTAAATTTCGCTTCCAACCGCGCCGTCGCGCAGCCTGTCAAGGCAGCCCTGCTGCACGCTCCTCACGGCTTCGTACATGCGCACGAACTCGGCTGAAGGCTCTCCCTTGAACATCGTCCTTGTGACGTCGCCGTAATAGCGCGTTGAAAGGTCCTGCGGGAAGATGTCCAGTATTACCTGGGAGTCGTTCCAAATCGGCCCGCTTCCGCGCTCGTGGGGCATCGAGGTATCCGGGCCGCTGCTTACGATGGTCTCTCCCGCCTCAAGCCCGTGGCTTGAAAGGAAGTTTGCGATGCGGCCGTGCAGGAATTCGCTTGTCAGGACCTTGCCATCAAAGACGAGCCTGCCTGGCTTGTCCGGCCTCGCCTTCGCGATGATTCCCGCCGCCATCTCTATGGCCTGCTGGGCCATCTCCTGCGACCGTGCAATCATGCGGATTTCGCGCTCGGACTTCACCTCGCGCTCCTTGAAAAACTGCGGCCACTGCATCGCAGTAGCCTTGATGCCGTACTCGGAAAGCTTCTGCGCAAGCCCGGTCGGGAAGTCGTAGGGAACCGAGGCGCTGCGTATTTTCTTTGCCTTGATTGCCATTATTGTCGGGCCCATCTTCTTCTCGGCATCCGTCTTGGGCACAGGCAGGGCTTCCACGCCGCACCTGGCGTGCTTCTTTGCGCGCGAGCACTCAAGCGCGCTTGCAAACATGACCTTCCTTTTGCCCTGCTCCAGGTAAAGATAAGGGTCAGTCGTGGACATCCCGGTCGCGTAGTAGATGTCGGCGTCCTTTTCTCCAGGGGCGAAGATGAGCTTTGCTGTTGCGGCTGTCTTTTTCATCAAGACAATAATCGCTGCCGGTGTTTAATGGGCTTTTGGATAAAAATCGGGGAAAAAGAGTCAGAAACGATTGCTAAAAAAGAAGGTCAAAAGAAAAAACAAGAAAAAAGGAAGGAAGATGGGAATTTATCCCACAATCTCTATGCCGTCGAAGTCGTCCTTTGCCTTGGCCTTCTTCGCCGGGCCCTCGTATGCGCGGCCGAGTATCTGCGGCGACTTCACTCCGGTGACTATGGCGGTAATCTCCATCTTGCCGTCGAAGTTGTTCATCACGCGCGCGCCCCACTTGACCGATGCGGACGGGTCCATCTGGTCGGTGATCATCTCGCCGGCGTGGATGGTGTCGCCGAGGGTAAGGTCCGAGCCTCCCGCGACGTGGATGATTGCGCCCTTCGCGCCAGCGAAGTCCACGTCAAGGAGCCTGTTCTCCATCACGCCTTTGCAGGCGTCCTCGACTTTGTTGTTGCCCTTGCCAGAGCCTACTGCAATCATTCCCAAGTCGCCGTTGCCCATGATTGCGCGGACGTCAGCGAAGTCAATGTTGACCATCGAAGGCTGGGTGAGGGTGAATACGAGCCCTCCGATTGCCTTTGCAAGGATTTCGTCCGCCACCAGGAACGCCTGGTTCATCGGCAGGTTCGGCACGAGCTGCACGAGCCTGTTGTTGTCAAGGATGATTACCGAGTCGCAGCACTGGCGCATCTTCTGGATGCCCTCGTCGGCCTTCTGCAGGCGCGCTCGCTCAAGCGCGAACGGGTAGGTCACCATCGCGATGACTATTGCGCCCTGCTCCTTCGCAATCTGGGCGATTACCGGCGCTGCGCCAGTGCCGGTTCCTCCTCCCATTCCTGCGGTCAGGAACACGAGGTGCGTGCCCTCGAGCATCTTGGAAAGCTGCTCGCGGTCCGTTTCCGCGCACTTTGCCCCTACTTCGGGGTATCCTCCGCAGCCAAGTCCGCGGGTCACGCTCTTTCCGATGAGCAGCTTGTTGATGCTTTCAGAAAGTATGTTCAGGTGCTGCCTGTCCGAGTTGGCCGCGTAAAGGTGCGCGCCCTGCACCCCGAGCTTTGCGATGCGGTTGACCGTGTTGTTGCCGCCGCCTCCGACTCCGAAGACGCTGATTTTTATCTCTTCGAATTCCTCGTTGGTCTTTTCCTTTCTCTGCGTTACTCCAGAAGTAATAGCAGACTTGACGATGTCTTCCATTCCAGGTCCCTCCTTTTTTCCTTGTGTAAACGTTACGAGCCGCGTTGCGGCAAACCATTGTAGAGAAAAAATCCTTTTAAATGCGACATTCGGAGGGCAAACTCGATAGTTCAACGCTCCAAACGGGCCCTAAATGGGTTTTACCTCTCGCAAAAGCTAATGCGCCAATATTTTATAAGGTATTTGCGGGGTTTGCGAGGGAAAATTGCGGAAAATGTTTTCTGGCGAAAGGCAAAAGCTCATCCGAGTATGCTTCCAAGGAACCCTTTCTTCTTTTTCCTGCCCTTCTTTTCAACGATTGCACCGGTGTCCAGCGCTTCCAAGTATTCGCGCTGCTGGCTGTTCGGGTGGGTCGGAGTCTGCACAATCACGCGCACAATCTGGTCGCCCCTTCCATCGCCGTCCATCGAGGGCATCCCCTGGCCGCGGAGCCTGAACTTGGTGCGAGTCTGCGTGCCTGCGGGTATGCGCACCTCGGCCTCGCCGCCGTCTATCGTGGGTACGGGGAGCGTGGCGCCGAGCGCGGCTTGCGAGAATGAAATCTTGCGGTCCATATGCAGGTCCAGGCCGTCGACTTGGAACGTGCTGTCGGGCCTTACCGAGACTATGACGTAAAGGTCGCCCATCGAGCCGCCGTCTGCGCTTGCCTCGCCCTGTCCGCGGAGCTTCAACGTAAGGCCCTCGTACGCCCCTGCGGGAATCTTGACCGTAATCGTCTCCTGCCTGTGGGTCGTGCCCTTCCCTTGGCACTGCGAGCACTCCTTGTCGAACGTCTTTCCGGTGCCCGAGCAGGCCCTGCACGCGCCTATTGTGACGAACTGGGTGTATCCTGACCTGCGCACCTGCCTCGCCTGTCCCGTGCCGCCGCAGGCAAGGCACTTGCGCACCTGCGAGCCGGGCTCCGCCCGCGTCCCCTTGCAGTGCGTGCACTGGACGGAGTGGCGAAGGGTGATGTCCCGGGTCGTGCCCGTGAACGCTTCCTTTAGCGTAATCTCCATTTCATATTGGAGGCTGCGTCCGCGCTGCTGCACTGCCTGCCCCGCGAACTGCTGGCCGAAGAACGACGAGAATATGTCGCCGAACGTGCCGAGGTCGTCGGAGTCGTAGAAGCCGGTGTTTCGGAATATGCTCTCGAAGTCGGCTCCGCGGAATATGTCCTCCTGCGAGAACTGGTGCGAGAAGCCGTCCGGCCCGTACTGGTCATACAGCTTGCGCTTGCTTGCATCCGAAAGCACTGCGTAGGCTTCGCTGATTTCCTTGAACTTCGCCTCTGCCTCCGCGCCCTTGTTGCGGTCGGGGTGGTACTGGAGCGCGAGCTTGCGGTAAGATGACTTGATTTCCTCAACGCTTGCGCTCTTGGAGACGCCGAGCACTTCGTAATAGTCCCGCTTTGAAGCCATTTATGGGTTGAACCTTCTGGATTTCTTGAGAGCCTTTATGGTTTTTAGAATTTGCAAAAAAACAAACTACAATTCAACGGGAAGGAAAAATAAAAGGGGATTGGGATTGTCGGGGAAACGGGAGGGGGTGGTATTCTTCCCCGTTTCCCCTTTTACCCAATAGTACTCGTCTAACCCTTCTTGGTGAACTCCGCGTCAACCGCGTCGTCAGGGCCGGAATTTCCTCCGGGGCCTGTCGGGCCTTGTCCTGCGCCGGCTCCGCCGAACCCCTGGTCGGGTCCTGCCCCGCCGAACCCGGCTTGTCCCGTGTCCGGGCCTGAGCCTTGCGGTCCCTGTCCGGGCTGGGGGCCTTGGGTCCCTGCGTCCTTGTAGATTGCCTGGCCGATTTCCTGCTCGACCTTGCGCAGTTCCTCCATCTTTGTCTTGAGGACTGCCGTGTCGTTCTTGGAAAGCGCTTCCTTCACCTCGACAACCGCGGTCTCCACCTTGAGCTTGACCTCTGCAGGCACCTTGTCCTTGTAGTCGTCAAGCGTCTTGGCGATTGCCCACACCGCAGTGTCGGCCTCGTTGCGCAAAGTAATCTCGTCCAGGCGTGCGCGGTCCTCGGTTGCGTGCGCCTCGGCTTCCTTGACAGCTTTTTCCACCTGGTCCTTGGACAGCTTGTTGGGAGCCATTATGCGTATCTTCTGCTCCTTCTTGGTGCCCTTGTCCATCGCGCTGACGTTGAGGATGCCGTTGGAGTCGATGTCGAACGTGACCTCGATTTGCGGCATCCCGCGCGCAGCAGGCGGGATTCCCGAAAGCTGGAAGTTGCCCAAGAGCACGTTGTCGCGCGCAGTAGGCCGCTCTCCCTGGAACACGTAGATGTCCACTGCCGGCTGGTTGTCAGCTGCTGTTGAGAACACCTGGCTCTTCTTGGTCGGGATTGTGGTGTTGCGCTCGATAATCTTCGTGAACACTCCTCCAAGCGTCTCGATTCCAAGAGACAGGGGAGTTACGTCGAGCAAAAGCAGGTCCTTGACTTCGCCGCCCAGAATTCCCGCCTGCACTGCAGCGCCAAGCGCTACGCACTCCATCGGGTCGATTCCGCGCTCTACCTTCTTTCCAACAAGCCCTTCGACGAACCGCTGGATTACCGGCATGCGAGTGGGTCCTCCGACCATTATGATCTTGTCAATCTTGTCCGGAGTGAGCTTGGCGTCCTCGATTGCCTGCATCAGCGGGTGCCTGCACTTTTCCACTATGGGCTGCACGATGCTCTCAAGAGTTGCCCGCGATATCCTCATCGCAAGGTGGACTGGTTTTCCAGTAACGTCCTGCGTGATGAACGGCACGTTCAAGTCCGTCTCAAGCACTGTCGAAAGCTCAATCTTGGCTTTCTCTGCTGCCTCGCGCAGCCGGACCATCGCCTGGCCGTCAGCTGCAAGGTCAATCTTGTTCTTTGCCTTGAACTCCCTTGCGATGTACTCGATGATGGCGTTGTCCATGTCAGTTCCGCCAAGCTGGGTGTCTCCGCTTGTTGACTTGACTTCGAACACCCCGCCGCCAAAGTCCATTACCGTGACGTCGAGGGTGCCGCCTCCAAGGTCGAACACGAGAATCTTCTGGTCAGCTCCGGTCTTGTCAATCCCGTAGGCGACTGCTGCTGCAGTAGGCTCCGGTACGAGGCGCATCACCTCAAGCCCAGCAATCAGTCCCGCGTCCTTTGTTGCCTGGCGCTGGTTGTCGTTGAAGTATGCGGGAACCGTGATGACTGCCTGCGTCACCGGCTCGCCGAGGAACGCCTCCGCGTCCTTGCGTATCTTTGAAAGGATGAATGCCGAGATTTCCTGCGGCGTGTAGTCCTTGCCATTCACCGTGTACTTCTGGCCACTGCCCATCTTGCGCTTTGCAGCAGCTATGGTGCCGTCAGGGTTTGTTGCGGCCTGCCTTCTTGCCGGCTCGCCCACAAGGACCTGGTTGTCCTTCGTGAATGCCACCACCGACGGCACGGTCTTTCCCGCCACGGTCGCGCCCTCGGCGCTAGGTATGATTATCGGCCTGTTGCCCTGCATCACTGCAGCTGCCGAATTGCTTGTCCCCAAATCTATTCCGATTATTTTTCCCATATTTTTTCACCTGATTTTAACGTAAACTACTTCTTGCCCTCTTCATTTGTCTTTCCGCTGCCAACCACCACCATCGGGTGGCGCAAAATCTGGCCGCAGAATGAATATCCCTTCCGGAGCTCGCAGGCAACAATGCCTTCATCTGCCTTGTCATCCGTTCTCACTGCCTCCTGAACTTCAGGGTCGAACTTCTTGCCCTCGCACCCCGCGATTTCCTCCAGGCCGTGCGCCTTGAGCGTGTCGAAAAGCCTCTTTCGCAATCCGACAAGCCCAGCCTTGACTTCCTCGTTCTTTTCGTAATGCTCTATTGCGGAGTCGAAGTCGTCAAGAAGTGCAAGCAGGTCTGAAGCCACGTACATTTTCCCGCGCGCCTTGCCGTCCTGTGCGACGCTTTCCGCGTGCCTCCTATAATTGTCAAAGTCAGCTGCCAGCCTCTTGTAGTCCTCGACTGCGATGCAGCCTTCCGGACAGCCGGCGCCGCATTCCGCTTCTTTGGCGTCGCCGGTCTGGGCCTCGGCGTTTATGGCCGCCTTTTCCTTGACTTTGGCCTTCTCGTCGTTGTTTTCGGCGTTCTTGCCGGCGTTTTCATCGTTGTCGTCGGTTTTCATCAAAAATCACTCAACTCTCAATCGAATCCTATTCCTGCTTCTCCAACTGCCTTGCAATCATCCTTGCGCGCTTGATGTTCTCAATCGCCTGCTGTTCGAACTCGTCGAATATCTCGTCGAAGTCGCGCGGAAAGTACCGCGGCCCGCGCTTCTCAAGCATGCCAAGCTCGGCCAGGCGGTTGAGGTGGTGCAGGGCAGTAAGCCTGTTGAGGCTCTCGATTTCCGCAAGCTCGCTTGAGCCGATGCCGTTCTGCGGGTGCGCCCGCTCGATGACCACCTTATAGACGCGGACCACAGTGTGACCTGTGTCGCGCTCCGAAAGCGCGCCAAAGAGCCTGCAAATCTGCTCGAACTCGTCAGCCGGAATCTGCTGCTGTAGTACGGCCGGCCTTGCCTGCGAAGGCTCCCGTTGCGGTGCCTGCGGCTGCTCTTGCCTAGGTTCGTGTTGCTGGCCTGCGGCAGGCGCCTGCCGAAGCATTGTCCTCTGTTCCTGCCTCTCAGGCGGCCTTGGAGGGACCCTTGCCAAAAACATCATCTTTCCTTACCTTCACTGTTAATACCGTTTTAACGGCTTATTGTTGTGAAACGTGAAAGTATATAAATGTTAATATCGGATTAACACTTCGGCGTGTCTGTAGGTTTTACCTCTGGGGATGCGGCTGTTTGGCCTCTTTTTGCGGCCTTTGGATTTGTGACTACTTTTTAGTAACTAATATATTGTTCCGCGTCCATAGGTATAATATGTCTAATCCTAAACCAATGTCCGCAGAGCACATGGATATGTACCTTGCATTCGTGCTCCGCGAAAAACGCGTCCTCCGCAGCCGCGAGACCAGTTTCCCGTCGGAAGAGCTTGCAGCAGCCGAAAAGCAGGTTAAAGGGGTGCTGCGCGAGATACACGCCAAGTTCAAGAAGAAGGAAGAGCTTGATTTGGTGATGTCGAAACCGACAAAGCGCCGCCAGCTCTCGATAGACATCCTGCGCAGGTGCAAGGGCATGACGCGCAAGCAGGTAATACTCGTTGTGGAGAACTTCCCGCTCTTTGAGGAAGTCATGAAGAAGACCATCGCCTCGAAGGTGGTGCTTCCCGACCCGACCAAGGGCGACGCGTTCTACGTGCCCAAGAAGCACAACTACCGATAATTACAGCAAAACGCGGTTCGGTTTGTCCGATTACTTTCGCGTTTTGCTTCTTGCGTAACCGAGATTTCTTTCGGATTATTTTCTCGGTTCGCAATAGCCGGTTTTCCGGAATTTTCCATATTTTCTGCCTCACTGCGAAGTCTTCGTTTTTTCGGTTTCCGGCGTCCTGCCGGCCCTTTTCGCCACTATATTATTACTTACTATCCAGTAGTGTCCTAGGGATTTGATTTAAATATTAGTTACTGCACAGTAGTAACATATTGTTTAGGGTCAATCCAGCAGGTGACAGTGAGCAAATGGCGTTCTCTAGGAAGGCATTCGTCAATCTTCTATTGCCGTTAATCGGGCTTCTACTCGTGGCGGGCGCGCTTTTCCTCGCGTTCCCGTCCGCAGCCGCGTACGCCTCGTGTACGCCCGGCGCGACCTGCGACTCCGCAGGACAGACCTGCACATATTACCTCCCGACGGACTCCTCCTGCAGCGGCACCCTCACCTGCAACTCCTACAACCAGTCACAGACAAGCTACGTCGCTTCCGACACTGCCTGCTTCTGCATGCAGAACCTCGAGATAACCCGGGTTGCCGACCAGAGCCTCGCGGGCAACGGCGCCGAGGCAACCTTCAAGATAAGCACGCGCCAGTCCAACCAGGTGAATTACCACCAGCAGACCACCTACAGCAACCTCCTGGTCTTCGGCTCAACAAGCCTGACTTGCGACGAGTGCACGCGCAACAGCGACTGCGACTGGGACGAGTACTGCGACGACGGCGAATGCCGTTACGATAATGGGTATTACAACGACTACTGCGGCTACTTCTCCCACTGGGACAAGTACCTGCGCAGGTGCGTGAGCAACTCGGACTATTATTATTACACCGACTCGTGCAACAACCGGTGCAACTCGAACCAGTACTGCAGCAACGGCTACTGCTACACTTACAGCAACTATAACGACTACTGCACTTACGACTCGGACTGCAACTACGGCTACGACTGCATAAACAACTATTGCAGGTATTCCGGCTCCTCATCCGGCTCGTGCTACGACACCGATGGCGGCAGGGACTATTATGAAGTCGGAACCGCATACAACCCCGACACCATGGGCCTCTGGCAGGCGGATTACTGCTCAGGAAACTACCTTTACGAGGGCTACTGCGACTCTTACGGCGACGTCAGCTGGGAGTCCCACTACTGCCCCAACGGCTGTTACAACGGCGCGTGCAGGTCCTCAGGCAGCTACAGCAGCTACAACGACTATGACACTTCCTGCTCGGACGACGCTTACGGCGACTCGTACTGCCAGTCAACTTTCGGCACGATGTTCGGCCACACTTACCGTTGCGTCTTCGGCCAGTGCATGTCAACAACCTCAAGCATCACGTCCTGCGGGTCAACCGAGTGCTGCCAGTCGCAGTATGGCTCCAATTACTATTACTCCTCTTCATCGGACCGGTGCTTGCAGTACACCGCCCCGTCGGGCGGCTACTCGTGCTCCTCCCAGGACGAGCTTATCTGCGGCCTCCCGTGCAGCGAGTACGCTTCGATAGACGCGGAGTGTGGCGCGGTGTTGAAGAGCTACTGCTCAAGCCACGGCGTGAACTACCTGTCGGTCGGCCAGCCGTGCAAGGAGTGCGGCACCACTGCCCAGTGTTCGCTTACGCCGTATTATGATTCAAGCAACAACGCCCAAAAATGGATGATAAACTCGTTCGACAACGGCGAAAACTCCGCAGGCGGCCAGTGGTGCAAGAACGACCCGCCCGTTACGTGCAGCGCGTACCTTTCAGGCCCCGGGCTTTCGAGGACGCTCGTAGGCACTTACCAGTTCGACACCCTCCCCAACGTGGAGTACCCCGGCACGGTGAGCGTCAACCAGTCGTATTTCCACCAGCAGGGCACTTACTCGCTTGACGTGTCATGCAACGTCGAGCTTCCAAGCGGAAGCGTGGCTTGCTCGTCAGGCTGCACTTCTGCAGGCTCGACAATAAACTTCCACGTCGACACGTGCAACACCGCAATCAACGTCGAGACCGACAAGGTCCAGTACTCAAGCGGCGAATTGATGAACATCCGCGGGTCGCTGCGCAACAACAACCTGCCGATAGGCACGAACGTCTACGTGCGCATCCAGGACCTGCTCGGGGTCACCCAGGCGACCATACCCGTGACCGCGTCGGGCGGAGAGTTCTCCACCAACTGGATAGTTCCCAACACGCTTTCAAGCGGCTCGTACCGCATCAACGCGTCCGCGCAGTTCAACTCCTGCCCCGAAGTTAATTCCAACATCGTGGTCGGAGTGGCGTCCTGCGACGTCACGGTTGCATCAACGCTCACCCAGACGGGGTCGGCAAGCCCGGCGACTGTCACGGGGACGGTCTACAACCACGGCACCTCGCTCGGAGGAGCCAACGTCACCGTGAAGGTCTTCAAGGACGGCAACCTCTACAAGCAGGCTTACGTGGGCTCGCTTTCTGACGGCACGTTCGCACTCTCGATACCCGGGCCGTTCGGCGAAGGCACCTACTCGTCCCAGGTCGAGGCCAAGTACCTCACCTGCCCGGCGGTGTCCTCATATTCAACAGGCGCAAGCACGTTCTCGGGCGAGTGCAACATCAGGCTCATGAACGGGGCCGCCAAGTTCACCACATCGGTTTCGGGAGTCCAGGTCACGGGCTACCTTGCGGACAGCGCAGGCACCCGCGCGAAGGGCACTTACGTAATCGAGGTTCGCAACAAGGCGGGCACGGTCATAGGCTCGACCAGCGGCACGACCACCAACTCGGGCGACATCAGCGCAACGGTTGCAAGCATAGCTGCAGGAAACTACGACGTGGTGGTCAAGTCAACCAGCGGCTCGTGCACTTCTACGGACAAGCTCTCGCTTGGGGGCGACTTCGGAGTCTCGCTCATATCATCACCCGCGTGCGGCTCCGCTGCAAGCGTCTACCAAATCAAGCTCACCAACAGCCAGTCCTCGAACATGACCGTGTCGATGACGTATTCCTCGGCGTCCCAGGTGACGCTTTCGGGCCCGTCCTCGGTATACGTCCCCTCAAACGGCGAGGCTGTCATCAGCGTGACCGTCGGGTTTGCGGACACGGTTTCGGGCGGCTCGCTTGGCGTAGTCAACTTCAACAGCAGCAACGCGGCATCCTCGCAGTCATTGGAGCTTCCAATCTGCGCTTCGGGCAACCTGCGCGTCAACATAGTCGACAAGCTGCGCTCAGGCTCAGCAGGCCAGCGGCTGTGCTACAACTTCCAGGTGGAGAACCGCGGCGCGGAATCAGGAACGGTGACGCTCTCGTACGACCCCGGCGCATATTACATGGACGGCAGTTTCAGCCTGCAGCAGTTCCGCATCTCCTCATACGAGACGCGCGACGACCTGCAGTTCTGCGCAACGGTGCCCAACTCGCAGTTCTACACGCTCCCGATAGTCATCCGCGCAACCGCGCCGTTCGGCGTGGCCACGGACACGGTCGCACTGTCAAGCGGGGTAGCAAGCGCCGACATCTCGGTAGGCTTCACGGGCTGCCCGCTGATTTCGAAGGGCGTGCAGTACCCGATATCGCTGTACAACAACGGCGAGACCGCCAACTACGCGGTCGAGATTACGGACAACGGCTACCTGCACCCGGTAGTGTCCCCGCAGGTCATCAACAACTTCGCGCGTTACTCCAGCCAGGTCGTCACCGTGATGGTCGACCCGACGGGGCTTCTTTCGGCGAACTACGTGACGCTGTACATACGCAAGGACGGCGCGATAGTCAAGCAGCAGCAGCTGTGCTTCGCCACTACTTCCGCAAGGAACTCCAGCTCGCAGTCGTCGCTGCAACCGGTCAACCGCTCGGCGCTTTCCCAGCCGCAGGCAAGCAACGCGCCAGACGTGACGATTTACGCGCCGCAGATAGACTACACGTACAACGGCACGCACTTTGTCGCCAACGCGTCGTTCCTTGTGAAGAACAACGAGAACCGCTCGCTGCTTTACGAGGCGGACGTGAACCTGCCGCAGGGCTGGGAAGCCACGTACTACCCGCACGCCGCCACCATCCGGTCGGGCGACATGCGTGAGTTCACGGTCGCGATAAGCGCGGCCAACTTCCAGAAGCGCGTCTACACCGGCTCAATCGCAATAATCGACCCGATTGGCAGGACCGCAAGCGCGCCGTTCTCAATAGACGCCACCAACGCCGAGTCCGCGGGAATCCTCACAGGGTTCTTCAGCGCTTCCGGCGTCTCGGGCTACGGCGCTGCAGTGGTGGTCCTTCTTGCAATCGGCGCGGTGCTGTTCTACGGCATCCGCAAGCACGAGGAGGCAGCGGCATAATGCTTTTGCCTGCCGCCTTCAGAGGGCGCAACGCACTCTCCCCTTTTTAATTTTTTAGGGGCGGGAAGAATATGGTTTAAGGGGGGTTTTGGTCAAGATGAAGCACTCGTTCGTATTCGGCATTTTATTTCTCTTTCTGGTCGCGCCTTTTGCCTTGGCGGATTCCGCGGGAAGCGTTTCCGTGTGCAAGGGCGAGAACGCCGTGTTCGAGTTCGAGCTTTACAACCAGGCAGAGCCCCTTACGTATGCAATCACCCCTTCGGGGATGACCGGCACGCTTTCAGCAACCAGCCTCTCGCTTGGCCGCGGTGAGACCGGCAACTTCTCTTTCCTAGTCGCCACAGTCAACCGTGCAGTGGGCAGCTACCCCTTCACGATAGTCGCGGACAACGGCGTTTCCTCTTCGAGCGCAAGCGGGCTGCTCGTCGTACTGAACTGCTACGACTCCGTCCTTTCGTTGAACCAGACCGCCGTGACAGTCGAGCGGTGCAATTCTGCGAAGGTCAAAGTATCGCTCCAGAACACCGGTTCGAAGCAGGATGCGTTCTCGCTCTCCTCATCCGGCGACCTCCCAGCGGCATTCAGCCCCACTGCGTTGTCCGTCGGGCCGTCAAGCCAGGCGTCAGCTGATGCCGTCGTCTCGGTCCCATGCGCGACAAGCGCGGGCACGCACACACTCCAGATAAACTCATCCGGCCACTCCAAGCAGTCCGCAAAGCTTACGGTGTACGTGACCGCGCCAACTCCCACACCCACCCCGAAGGGGTGCGCGTACTCAAACCCCGCCTGCGCCTCGCCCAAGGTGTGCCAGAACAACACCTGCGTGCTGCCCTCGGGGTGCAGGTACAATAACCCCGCGTGCAGCGCAGGGTTCTCCTGCAACGGCACCGCGAACTCGTGCACGGAGATACCAAAGGAGCCGCCGGTGGTCACTACCGCGGTCCGCACCTGCAAAGGCGACGTGGCGCGCTTCAAGTTCTCGGTATACAACCCCGAGAGCGCGCAGGCGGTATTCAACGTCACCGCAACCAGCGGCTTGAACGGCACGCTTTCGGCCAAGTCGCTTCCAGTTCCCGGCAACTCCTCCGAGAACGTCTATTATACCGTAAACACGAGCAATGTTGCGGCCGGCTCGTACCCCATAGCTTTCGTAGCCTCAAACGGCAGGACCTCGGGTTCCGCGGCCTCTCAGCTGCAGGTCGAGGACTGCTTCGCATCCAACCTGACCCTTGTCAGCGCGGCGCCTACCGCAGCTGCAACAACCGCCCCTGCGGCAAACGCTTCAGCCGTGCCGTCGGTCGCGCCAACCGCTTCAGTCAACGCCTCAGCCAACTCCACGAACGCGACCTCAAAGCCAGCGGGCGTGCTGTGGGTGATGCTTCCGCAGGGCATCCAGCTCGAGTCCGGGCTGCAGAAGAACATCACGGTAGCGGTCCGCAACGCCGCGGACTATGACGTAAGCTCGGTGCGCATCCTGATTTCAAACATGACCGTGTCAGACGCGGTCATACCTTCGGTACCAGCAGGGAAGACCCTCAACGTCGACTTGGTGGTATCAACCGGCCTGTCAAGGCCTTTCAACGCGACTGTGCGCGCCATAGGCCAGCAGGGTTCCGGCGAAGCCGTGTTGTTTGTGAACGCGACCGAGGGGCTGGTCGCAGCCAAGGCATCGGGGTCGTCCGCGTCGGCGGTCAACGGCACCAACGGCTCGGTTGAGCTGGTCAACACCACCGTGCGGCTGTACAACTACGCAAACGCCACCTCCAACCTTTCAGTCGCGGTGCGCGAGCCGTCAGTCAACGTCTCGACTGCCGAGGTCTCGATACCTGCGAAATCGTACGTTGAAATCACCCTCCTGACGCAGGTCCAAAAAGGCAAGGACCTCAATGCCACCCTTCTTGTCGGCGCGGGTAATGGCACTACGTACTCCCTGCCGGTATCGCTCCGTGCAGTTACGCCCTCAGCCTCAACAGGGCTGTTCTCCGGCGGCTTGGTGTCGATGTTCTCCCTTGCGATAGTCGCAATAGGCGTCATACTCGTGCTCTTCTACTTTGCCCGCAAGAAGTCCGGGGACGAAGAGGGCGAAGACGGGTCAGGACAGGAAGATGATGAAGATTCCGAAGGGGAAGACGAGCCGGAAGGGCAGAAAAAGCCGGCAAAGAAAAAGCGCTAAGCCGCTTTGGCGGGTCTTGTCAACATGGTCTTGGAACAGATTGCCCTCCTGGGCATTGCAGGCGTGGACGCTTACCTTATCAGCTCCTACCTGAAGGCCAGGAAGCAGGCCGCTGACAAGGCAAAGGTGATGTCCTACCAGCGCGTCCAGCAGCCGGTTTCAGCTACTGGCATCGCATCGGCCCCTTCCGCAGCCTCCCAAGGCGACTCCGTAATACTCTCAGACAGGCTAGCCGCAATAAAGAGCGCGGTCGGCGAGACCAAGTTTGCGGACGAAGTGCTTCCCTACGAGATTGGCGAGCTTCCGCAGGACGCTCCAGAAGGTTCCGCCAAGCTTGGCGGGGCGCCGGAAGACGCGGGCGCAGATACAAGCGAGGCTCCGGATGCGGCCGAACAAGAACCGGTGGAAGAGCCGGCCGAGGATGCAGGCGCACCCGAGGATATTTCAGAACGCGTCGAGTCGCACGACCGCAGCATACAGGACCTCGGGGAGCAGTACGACGCGCTGGAGTCCCGCATAGCCGAAGTAGAACGCGCGCTTGGACTCGAAAAAACTGAGGAAACCGCCCCCGAAGGGCAGGATTCCGAGGAAGCGCCCCAGGACATCGAAATCCCGCTGAAGCAGGCCGCAGGACCGCAGGCCTCCGAAGAAGAGGAGACGGAAGGGGAAGAGGCCGGGGAAGAGGAGCCGGAAGGCGAAGACGCCGGCGAGGACGAGGAAGCGAAGGAGGGTGCCGAAGAAAAGCGCAAGGCCCCGGCTGCAGGCAAGTCCGCGGCGAAAAAGCAGGCGAAGCCCGCTGCAAGGAAGGCCGTTGCGAGGAAGGCGACCGGCAAGAGGCGCTAGCAAGCGACTCCACATAGCCTAAAAACCTTCATTGACACTAGTTTTACCAGCTATTACTTCTGGTTTTGCTTGCGCAAGACCCGGCAGTTTTCATTCTTTGAAGGTGAGAATACAATGGAAAGGACTTTCGTAATGCTCAAGCCTGATTGCGTGCAGCGCGCCCTCTGCGGGGAAGTAATCTCGCGCTTTGAGAAAGCTGGGCTCAAGATAGTGGCTATGAAGATGACCAAGCCCTCCAAGGAGCTTGTCACCAAGCACTATCCGTCAGACGACAAGTGGCTATCCATAGTCGGCTCCAAGACCCTCGAGAGCTACCAGAAGTTCGGAATCGACCCCAAGAAGGAGCTTGGCACCGACAACGCAATCGAGATAGGCAAGATGGTCAAGGGGTGGCTCGTTGACTTCATCTGCGGCTCGCCGGTAATCGCATTCGTGCTTGAAGGGAACCACTCAGTTGAGAACGTGCGCAAGATTGTAGGCTCGACCCTTCCGCTTGTGGCGCTCCCGGGCACCGTGCGCGGGGACTACGCCGTTGACTCGCCCGACTTGGCGAACGCAAAGAAGAGGCCCATCCGCAACCTCATCCACGCATCAGGCTCCATCGAGGAGGCGAAGTTCGAAATCGGGCTGTGGTTTACCGCAAAGGAAATCTACGAGTACAAGCGCGCCGATGACTCAATAATCAACGGCTAGGTCGGAATCGACGTGTAACCGTGAATGCAATCCCAATGCTTTTTTCGTGATGACTTATGCCAGCTCTCCGGCAGCCCATCGTGTGCGTGCTTGGCCACGTTGACCACGGCAAGACCAGCCTGCTCGACGCAATCAGGCACACCAAGGTGCAGAGCAGGGAAGCGGGCGCAATCACGCAAAGCATCGGCGCGTCCGAAATCCCCATCAGCGTGATAAAGGACGTGTGCAAGCCCGTGCTCTCGCGGCTCCCTATAAACTTCACGATTCCCGGAATACTCACGGTTGACACCCCGGGCCACGAGGCGTTCACAAACCTGCGCAGGCGCGGCGGGAGCATCGCAGACATCGCAATACTCGTAATAGACGTCACCAAGGGCGTGGAGCGCCAGACCGAGGAAGCACTTGACATCCTTAGGGAGTACAAGACGCCCTTCGTAGTTGCCCTCAACAAGATGGACGCCATTTCGGGCTGGAACGCCCAACCCGGAGCCTCGTTTACCGAAACCGAGAAAGTCCAGCAGGAGCGCACCAAGGCACTCCTCGACCAACGCCTGTATGAGATAGTCGGCCAGCTCTACTCGCACAACATCTCGGCCGAGCGGTTCGACCGCGTAGGCGACTTCACGAAGCAGGTCCTCCTGATTCCCGTTAGCGCAAAGACGCGCGAGGGAATACCCGAACTGCTTCTCTATGTTTCCGGTCTTGCACAGAAGTTCCTCGAAAAGCGGCTCACCATAATCGAGGGCGCAGGAGGCAAGGCCAACATCCTCGAAGTTCGCGAGGAGCGCGGCCTGGGAAAGACGCTTGATGCAATCCTTTTCGACGGCACGATTTCCGAAGGCGACACCCTTGTTTTTGCAAGCGCGGAAGGCGCGATACAGAGCAAGGTCAAGGCGATACTCAAGCCAAAGCCTTTGGACGAGATGCGCGACCCCAAGGAAAAGTTTTCTTCCATTCCGACCGCGTCAGCCGCGGTCGGGTTAAAGATTGCCTGCGAAGGCGCTGACATCGCTGTCGCAGGCTCGTCGATTACCATAATCAACCCAGCTGACCCGGAGCACGACTCAAAGGTCGCTGCCGCAAAAGCTGCAATCGAGTCCGAAATCAAGGAGCTAGTCACGGCGACACAGAACGACGGCATCATAATCAAGGCCGACGCGTTCGGAAGCCTGGAAGCGATTGAGAAGCTGCTTGCAGGAGAAAAAATCACGGTCCGCTCAACAGGCATAGGCCCGGTTTCCAAGAAGGAAATACTCGAAGCCGCGAGCGTCAAGGCCAAGAACCCCGACTTTGGGGCCATATTCGCGTTCAACGTGCAGCAGGACGCCGACGTGCTTGCGCTTGCGAACTCCGAGGACGTCAAGATATTCTCAAGCGGCATCATCTACACCATCGTGGATGACTATTGGCGCTGGATCGAGGAGAAGAAGGCCGCTGCAAAGCGCGAGGCCTTCGCAAGCCTGGTGATGCCCGCACGCATCTTCCTGATGCCCGGATGCTGCTTCAGGGAATCCAACCCGGCGGTATTCGGAGTCGAGGTCGAGTCAGGGCTGCTGAAGAAGGACGCTCCCCTGATGAACGAGCAGGGAATAGTCATAGGCGCTGTGCGGGGAATCCAGAAGGACAAGGAGCCCGTAGAGTCCGCAAAGAAGGGCGAGCAGGTCGCAATCAGCATAGCCGGAGTCTATTATGGCAGGCAAATCAAGGAAAAGATGAAGCTTTTCACCAACCCTCCTGCTGACGACATGGCCACGCTGGAAGGAAAGTACAAGCAGGCTTTGAGCGAGGACGAGCGAGAGGTCCTTGCGCAGATTAAGGCCTTGAAGGCGCTGGGCCAGGATTCAAGATAGGCACGCAATCCCGGCCTTCCCGAAACAATTAATAGCCTTAAAATGGACTATTACTACGCTGATTTTTAGCAATTTAGAGCTTAGAAATTACAGTCACAATTAGGGGTGTAGGTATTCAATGAAGATAGTATTCGGCGACCCGAAGTCCAAGTTCGTGTTCCAAAAGGAAGTAGAGGCCGGTAAGGAAGGCCAGCTACTTGGAAAGAAGATAGGCGACAAGCTTGAGGGCTCCATTATCGGGCTTGAAGGCTACGAGCTCACCATTACCGGCGGAACCGACAAGGCGGGCTTCCCGATGCGAAAAGACATCGTCGGAGTGCACAAGATTTTGGCGTTCCTCTCGGGCGGAACCGGCATCCGCAAGGTCACCAAGGGCTCGCGCGAGAAGCGCAACGTCGTAGGAAACACGATTTCAGAGACAATCGCGCAGGTCAACGCGAAGATTACCAAGGAAGGCGCAAAGAGCCTTGGCGACAGCGGCTTCGTCCCTGCATCGGCAGAGGACCGCAAGAAGAAGAAAGAGGAAAAGAAGGCTGCGGCAAAGTCGGCCAAAGGAAAGGGCAAGAAGTAGGGGTTAATTCCGGTCTTCTGTCTTTCATTTTTTCTTTTCGTTTTTTATTTTCATTTTTCTTATTTTTTCAATCTCTATTTGTTGGGTGCCCGATTTGTCGCAAAAGGAAACCGAAAACATCATTTCCCTTCTGGACTCGCACTCAATCCCTTATGAAAAAATCCTGCACGAGCCCGTGCTCTCGGCTCAGGACGCGGCAAGGGTGCGCAATCTTGCGCTTTCCGATGGCATCAAGTCGTTGGTGGTGGAGTTTAGGCGAAAGGACAAGACGTTCATAGTCTGCGCCGCAATACGCGCCGACAGGAAACTTGACTTGAAGAAATTGAAAGCGATATTGCAGGCGGACGAAACAAAATTATGCGCCCTTGACAAAATCGAATCCCTTACCGGGTGCGCGCCAGGAGGCGTGCCGCCATTCGGCCACACGCCCAAGATTTCAGTGCTTGCGGACAAACAGCTTTTTGCAGACGAGTCCAAGGTCTTGGAATTTGCAGCTGGCCAGAACACGGTTGCAATCCGGATGAAGGCGCCAGACCTCAAGAAAGCGTTCGAGGCGTATGGTGCGGCGTTCTTCGACCTGTCCGCCTGATTTTTTCGGCTATGCCAACGGCCGCCTGCGTTCGTTCTTTTCCCAGTATTTCGGGTTATCATTAATGTTCTTCCTTGCTGCCACCACATATAGCAGGGCCTTGTTCTGCGCGATTATGTCCGGTTCCTTCGGAAGGCCAAGCTCTTCGTTCGGCATCGCGTACTTTTTCTGGATATCCTTGTTGTAATTTGCGAACACGGTTCTCTGCGTCTTGCGGTTGAAGATTATCTGCACTATTCTTTTCAGGGGGATTTTCGTCTCCTCCGAGACCCTTTCGGGCGCCTTCCAGTCCATCAGGTCGAAATAGACTTTCTTGAGCGTGGGCAGGTCGTGCTCTTTCATTATTTGCTCGTGCTCTTGGGTTTCCCTTCTGGCTGGCGGAACGTACCGTTTCCCGGCGGCCAAGGCGCTTTCCGGAAGCGATGGCCTTCCCTTCCGTTTAGGTTCAGCAGGCTTTGGCCATTGGTATCCTCCGGCAGGGTTAGGTATCCTTTCGACGGGTTTGTTTATGATGTCCAGTGCCTCCAAAAAGAACCTCACCGGCACTGTTTTCCTTTGCGCTAGGGGGACGTATTGTTTTTCAGGAACTTGGACGTTGCCGTGTCTTGCTGGCCCGAGGCCTGGCACGGCATTTTTTGTAGGTGTTTCTTCTAGCGGCGCCCCGGAATCATTGCTTCCTGAATTTTGAACGTCTTGTGGCCCGACGTTTTCTGAGCCAAACTCGATGTCCCGCGTGTGTCTGCGTATTTCCGTTATTCCTACGCCTGTCAACGCCCTTATTTTCTTGGGCGACTTGCCTTCCCTTGCCAGCGCGTGTATTCTCCCGATGGTTTCCTGCAGCAGCGGTGGTTTCGGCGGTTTTTCCATCTGTCCTCGTTCCCAATGCGGTTTTGTCCGCGGTCTACGGATTCAATGGTATATCTACGCATTTTTTAGCCTTGGCAGCTCAATTCCTTAGTATAGTTTTCAGGCATTTCAAGCGTTGCCGAGTTTCAAGGTTAGATTAGGATGGCAGTCACCAAGGAAGACCTCAAGAAGCAGTTCGCCCAGGACTACAAGAAATACTACCAAGTCCCGCTCTTTGAGCAGGAGGGCTTCCAGCGCCGCGTGTGCCCCAAGTGCGGCAAGGGCTACTGGAGCATCGACAAGGAGGACTGCGGGGACTCGTCCCACGAGCCCTACTCGTTCTTCCGCAAGAACCCTCGGAAAGAGACGTACGTCAACTTCTGGAACAAGTTCGCCGACTTCTGGAAGAAGAATGGCCACGAAATCGTGCCGCGCTACCCGGTAATCTGTAGGTGGCGAGATGACCTGTACTTCAACATAGCTTCAATAGTGGACTTCCAGCGCCTCGAGGCAGGAAGGATGACCTTCGAGTACCCCGCAAACCCGCTCGTGGTCCCCCAAGTATGCCTGCGCTTCCCGGACATTGCAAACATAGGGGTCACCGGCAGGCACTTCTCCTCGTTCATGATGGCCGGACAGCACTCATTCGACTACCCGAACGACAAGCGCGCCTACTGGAAGGACCAGTGCATCCAGTACAATTACGATTACCTCACCCAGTGCCTCGAAATCCCCAAAGAAGAGATAGTATATGGCGAGGACCTGTGGGCAATGCCCGACCTTTCAACTCTTGGCCCCTGCATAGAGTCGTTCTCGCACGGCGCGGAGCTTGTAAACAGCGTCTTTACCGAATACACCTACTTTGACAACAAAGTCGTAGACCTTCCAAGCAAGGTCATCGACGTTGGCTGGGGGTTCGAGCGGCTCCTGTGGTTCTACAACGGCACGCTCACGGCATACGATTCGGTATTTCCGAGGGAAATCGACTTCATGAAGCAGAAGGCCGGGCTGAACATGGACTCCGCGCTTTTTGAAAAGTACGCCTCGCTCTCCTCCACCCTTGACGTGGAAACCATGCTCAATATGGGTGCCGAAAAGGAGCGCATCGCAAGGATGCTCGGCACTACGGTCAAGGACCTTGAAAAGTCGATTCTTCCGATGCAGGGAATCTACGCAATAGCAGACCACTCGCGCACGCTCCTGTTCGCGCTCTCGGACGGCGCAATACCGTCAAACACCGCAGGCGGCTACAACCTGCGAGTCATCTTGAGGCGCGCACTCTCGTTCATCTCCGACTACAGCTTCGACTTCGACCTCATCGACGTGTGCGAGATGCACGCGGAAGACCTCAAGCCGCTGTTTCCCGAGCTTTCGGAGAACCTTGACGAAATCCACGAAATCCTCGAGGTGGAGCGCCGCAAGTTCGGCGACTCCAAGGCCAAGGCTTGGAAGGCAAGCCAGGACATAGTTTCAGCCGGCAAGCCCATCACAACTGAGAAGATGCTCAACCTATACGAGAGCCAGGGAATCACTCCCGAGCTTTTGGAGAAGGCGGCTGCTGAGAAGAACGCCGAAGTGAGCATCCCGGCTGACTTCTACAAGGCCGTGACCAGCAGGCACCAGATGGAAGCTCACGCGTCAAAGAAGGACCTCACCACCCTGGACGTCTCCGGCCTCGCAAAGACCGAGCTTTCCTATTACGAGAACCCCGAGCGCAACGAAATCACCGCAAAGGTCGTTGCAATCGACCCCGCGAAGGGCATAATCGTGCTTGACCGCACCATCATCTACCCCGAAGGCGGAGGCCAGTCCGCGGACCGCGGCTCAATCGTTGCCGGTGCAGTCGAGGCCAAGGTCGCTGACAGCCAGAAGCTGTTCGGAGTTGTGCTGCACATCCTTGCAAACAAGGCCGACGCCTCAAAGTTCTCGTCCGGCCAGCTTGTCACGGTGAAGCTTGACCGCAAGCGCCGCAATGAGATTTCAGCGCATCACACTGCAACCCACGTCATAATTGCATCCAGCCGCAAGGCGCTTGGAAAGCACATCTGGCAGTCGGGAAGCTTCAAGAACGAGGAAGGCGCGCACGTGGACATCACCCACTACGAAAAGCCCGATGCCGAGCAGCTTGCTCTCATAGAAAAATACGCAAACGAGGCAGTCAGGCAGGCAATCCCGGTCACCTGTGAGTTCCTTGACCGCGGACAGGCCGAGGAAAAGCACGGCTTCCGTCTATACCAGGGAGGCGGCGCAATCGGAAAAACCATCCGCGTCGTGGCAGCAGAGGGCCTGGACTACGAGGCCTGCGGCGGGACTCACCTCTCGAACACCGCACAGCTTGGGCTAATCAAGATTACGAAAGCGGAGCAAATCCAGGACGGAGTCGTCCGGCTGCACTACAAGGCAGGACAGCGTGCGCTTGAGTACGTCGAGGGCCTGGAGAAAATCCTTTCCGAGGCCAACAAGGTGTTCTCGGCAACCAGCAACGAGGCGATTCCCGCTGCCGCAGCCAAGCTCTTCGACGAGTGGAAGGCGCGCGGGAAGTCGCTTGACACGCTCATTGACCGCTTCGCCTACTCCGAAGGCGTGTCGCTCATGATTGCTGCTCAAAAGAAGGCTCCGGCAGGCGGAGAGGTCTTCCGCTTTGTCGAGGCGAAGGACTTGGACTATGATGCCAAGGTCCTTGAGAAGATTGCGGTCGCAATCGCAGGAAACAGGGGCTGGGCAGTTGCACTTTCAAACAAGGAAGGCTACTTAGTCTGCGCAGCTGATGCAGAGAGCGGAAGGAAGGCGATTGACCTTCTCAAGGAGCGCGGAGTGGGCGGCGGGAACGAGAAGTTCGCGCGTGGAAAGGTCCGCGCCTGATTAGTGCCGCCAGTTCCTTTTTTCAATTCTTTTTTTCGTTTTCCTCGGTCCGTTACTTTTTCCTTACTTAGTCCTGATTATCCGCGGCTTCTTCCCGTTTGCGACGTAGGCCGGCATTCCCCTGTTGTTTGCAAACATCGCTACGGTCGCGATGATGTTGGTGAGCAGTATCGTAATCATTATCGTCTCGGCAAAGTAGGGTATGACTATCCCGTTGGCTGCTGGGATGGTCACAAGCACCGCTGCGGCAAGGCCCTTCGGAGTCAGGAACACGATGAGGTTGCGCTCGCTTGCAGGTATTTGCGAGGCGAACGGCTTGACCGCAAGCCACCTTGCAATGGTGGTCACGAATACTATTGCAACTGAAAGCAGTATTGCCTCGAGCTTGAACGTCGAGCTGGTCATCAGAAGGCCGAGGTAGACGAAGAAGAACGTGCGCACGAAGAACGATATTTCCTCCTGCATCCGCCGAATTTCCGGGTCGACCTCATACTCCTTCTTGTTGAGCTTGAGAAGCGCTGCGAGCGTTCCGGAGTTTCCAAGCACCAGGCCGAACACGAACACCGCTATCACGCCGTTGCCTCCGAAGAACTCGGAAAGCGCGTAGGCCAAAAACACCGTGGCAAGCGTGAGCATGTAGGAGTACTTGCTCTCGGTAAGCCTGCGCAGGATGACCACCCACAGCGCAGCGAGGATTATTCCTATGAACAGCGCGGCGGAAAGCGAGTTCATCAGCTTTGCAGGCGCAGCCGAGATGTCCGCATTGCCTATCATCAGGTCGATTATGGTGAGGCCGATTATGAGCGTGAATGCGTCCGTAACTGTAGATTCAATCGCAAGCATCGCCTTGGTCTGGCTGGATGCGCCCAGCCTGCCAAGCATGGAAAGCACGTTCGAAGACGACGTTCCGGCCAACGCCACTCCCAGAAGCAGTCCGGGAAGCCAGCCAATGTTGAACAGCAGGTTTGCAGCAGCAGCGATGGCCACTGTGCATATGGTAAAGGAAAGTATCGTAAACCCGAAGGCAAGGGGCAATGCGCGCACCATGCTTGCAATCTCGAAGGTCAGGCCGCCGTCAAAAAGCATGAGTATGAGCGCAAGCACGGTCATGAACCCGGCCGCTCCGGCAAGCACGCTCCCCGCTGACACGTCGATTACTCCGAAGATGGGGCCCAGCATTATGCCTGCGGCCATCAGGATGAGTATCTCGGAGATTCCGGTGCGCTCGAAGAACAGCGTGGCTGCAAAGCCGAATATAAGCAGCACTCCGATGAGAAATATCAGCTCAATCATTTCAATCTCTCTTTCTTGTGCAGGCTTAAGAATATTGCTCAATGCGCAGGTTGCGCGTCCGGGGGTCTATGCGATGATTCTTGCCTGCGTCCCGAACTCCAGCGCTATGAACGCGATGTACGTAAACACGAGTATCAGGCCCTCGTTGAGGCTGATTTTCCTGCCGCTCTGCATGAAGTGGACCGCAAGCGCGCCTGCAGCGACCATGGTGAAACCGCTCAGGGCAACCGCCTCGAACGCGGGCGCGACCGGCGAAATCAGCGCGACTATCCCCAGGCTGAGCGTAGCGTCGGTTGAGACGTTGCCGACGATGTCGCCAGCGCCCATCTCCGAATGCCCCTTGCGGACCGCCTGCACCGCAAGCGTGAACTCGGGCGCGCAGGTGCCAAGGGCGATAAGCAGGCCCATGAGCACGCTTGGAAGCCCGATTTCAGTCGCAATCTTGATTGCCGAGTCCGAGGCGGCGCCCGCTGAGATGAACAGGGCCACCATGGCAACCGCGCCAATAGTCACGTGCTTTGCAAAGTCGCGCTTGTTGTTCGATATGTTGCAAAGCGCGTTCGAAAGCCCGTTGTGCCTGCCGATTATCTTGTGCAGGTAATAGAAGTACGCGACGATGAGGATTACCCCATCCAACTTGGACAGCCCGTTTCCCAAAAGCAGGAGCACGACCGGCAGCGCAAGGAGCATCAGGAGCGTTTTCGCGCCGTGCCTTACCTTGGACTCCACCTTCAGCCCGCGCGCATAAACCGCCACCAATCCGAGTATGAGCGTGAAGTCCGCAACGTTGGAGCCGAAAAGCACGGCAATCGCCATGTCCGGGCTCCCCTCGGCAGCGGCGACAGTCGCAACCGAAAGCTCCGGCAGCACCGACGCTATGCCTACGACTATGAAGCTTATTGCGAACTCGGAAAGGCAAAGGTACCTGGCAAGCGCTGCGAGGTTGCGGACGCACGCTTCCGAGCTCTTGACCAGCACTACAAAGCTTACTGCAAGCAGTATTGCACTCTCAAAACCCATTTCGTCACCTGTCGGTCTGCGTCTGTTTTATTATGCCGCATCCAAATAACTGTTTATCGTTTTTTTTAGTCCCTTGGCGCATGGCAGTCCGGGCGGGTGCGCGGCTTTTGCAACGTGCTGCCGTTCCTGTCCCAAGGTCCTAAATCGGTCTTACAAAATGGGCTTCATAAGTCGAATCTATTACGGCGGCACCGACATCGTTTTCGGGCTCATCCTCCTGGTTGCATCGGGCTCGATACCGGGCGGCTACGCGGACATAGTTGCCACCGTGATGGTTGTGCGGGGCGTGATGACGCTTGCAAGCATAGCCATGTCCGTCTAGTTGGTTTTTATGGCACACTCTGAAGGCGGAAAGTGGTTCTATGGCGGTGGCGACATAGTCTTCGGCCTGGTCTTTTTGCTCAATGCAGCTGCAATAGGCGGCGCAGCTTCGCTGATTGGCATGTTCCTTCTTGCGCGCGGCACGCTGACAATGCTTGGAATCAGTTAGGGATTTCCGGGGGGAATTGGGTTGTGATGCTGCGCCCGCCTGGAAACCACCACGGCGCTTTTTGCCGGTTTTCCTACTTCTTCCTTTTCTTGCCGGCTTTGGGGTTGGCTTTCCCTTCCCCTGTCTTCTTCCTCAATTCCGGCCTCACCCAGCACGTGCCTGATGGCGAGCAGGCGAGCGCGGCAATCGCTTCCTTCTCGGTCTTGGTGTTGACGATTACGCCGGTGCCAAGCTCAAGGCCGGCCCAGACGTTGGGCCGCGGGTAGATTTCCGCGTGGAAGTGCGAGTCCTCGCCCTCGACCCCGTTGTGGTACACCACGTTGTAGTCGCGCGACACGCGGAACACTGCCTCGACGATGGTGCGCAGTGCCTGCATGAACTGGCCGCCCTCGAAGTCGGAAAACTGGGCGATGCTTTTCTTGTGCTCCAGGCTGATTATCCAGGTCTCGAACGGGAATCGCGCAAACGACGGGCACAGGACTGCGAAGCTCTCGTTCTGCAGGATTATGTTCTGCTTCTCCCGCTCCAAAAGCTCGCAGAGTATGCACTTTCCGGTCCTTTTCTTGTACTCGCGCTCGTTGTCAATCTCGGACTTGATTACAACAGGGAGGAACGGCAGCGAGATTATCTGCGAGTGCTCGTGCTCCAGGCTCGCGCCTCCGAGCCGGCCGTGGTTCTTGAACAGGTGCACGTACCGCGCGTCCTTCTTTTTTGAAAGCGCAACGTACCTTTCCTTGTAGGCCCGGAAAATCATCGCAAGGTGCGCCGGGTCCTTGATTTCCATGAACAGCTGGTGGTGGTCAGGCGTCTCCACAATGACTTCGTGCTCGCCGTATGCGGGCGAGGTGTAGAAGAAGTCGTCCTTTTTTTCCGGCTTGAACTTGCCCCGCGGCTTCACTATTGCGAACGCGTTGTCAAAGCACCGGACGGTCCAGTTCTTTTCGGAAGGCAACGCGAGCTTGGTGGGCGGCGTGACCTTCTCCGCTCCCTTGCAGAACGGGCAGGACACCGACGGGTCCAGCGGCCGCAGCGCGCGCTCGTTTGCGACAACCACGATGGAACCCTTGATGGGGTCCTTGCGGAACTCCAGTACCATAGGAATGAGGTGGGAAGAGACGTTTTTAAACCGCTTCTGGGTAATCTGATTGGTTCTATTAACGCGGTATTTTTGCGAGGGATGGAAATGAAGCTGCGAGGGATGAAGATGAAGCGCGGTCAGGCTTTCGACACGATGATGCTTGTCATCAGCGTAATTGTCGCAGTTGCGATATTGGGCATGCTCCTAGGTTTCCTTGGCGGCATCGGCGGCTTCGGCGCCAAGGCAAAGGACGTGATTCCCGACCTTGTCAAGAAGGTCCAGCAGAAGGGCTTCGGGCTCGAGCCGAAGGAGAACGTGGAGTTCAGCAAGGGCGACTCCATCTACCGCGAGGATGCCAAGGGCACCGCCGCAATCAGCAAGGAATCAATCAAGTTCATATGCTACGACGACACCGTATGCGGAGGCGGCACGGACACGCCATTGACCGTCCAGGATACGTCGATTGTCTGCAATGAGAACATCGCAGTGGCCATAGTGGTGTGCTTCAATTCGGACGAAAGCGAGTACATAATCGGCATAGGCCAGTCGCTCACCGGCTCCAATGGCGTGCGTTCGCAGGCCGAAAGCGACTGCGGCCTTAGCTAAGTTCCTTGGTGCAAAGAGCATGAGACGCGGTGACTGGAGTGGCATCTACATGATTGTAGTGGTCATCATCGCCGCGGTGCTTGTCATCACCCTCGTCAAGCCCCTGTTCGCATCGGCCGCCGAGACGTCGGCGTCGAACCTAGGCTACAGCACGAACTACGTCCAGGCGGCGCTGGGGCTCATTTAGGGGGTTGGGAAAATGCGCTACGGCCAAAAGCGCGGCCAAATGTCCGCGCCAATGGAGCTTTTCATAGCCGTAATCATAATGACCCTGAGCATGAGCCTCGCCTTCTACCTCTACAACAACATAAGCGACACGCAGTGTGAGTACCGGCTCAAGACCCAGAACGAGAGGCTCCAGGAGGCCATGCAGGAAGTGGCGATGGGCTCGTGGGGCACGTCCAAGCTAGTTGACTACACCATGGAGCGCTGCACCGGCCGCTCGGTCGAGGCGGTGCGCGTGATACACTACACCAACCAGAAGTACTGCCAGCGCTGCTCCGGGAACTACGGCGGCGGGTGCTGGATAATAGAGCCCCTCACCTACGACGCGGGGACGGGGATACTCGCGCCGCTTGTTGACTCGAGCGTGTGCATAGAGCTTTCCGAGGCGCTGCGGCTCAACATCGACCCATCGGAGTCCTGCAACGGCAAGGTCTCCGACAGCGTGTGCCCGGCCAAGGTGCAGGGCCGCACAATCAGCCAGTCGGAGTGCGACGAGATGTCCTACGCAAGCTCGGGCGCGTACGACAACGCAATGTTCGCCACCTTCGAGCGGCTTACCGACGGCAACCTCGCGTTCAAGATAAAGATAACCAAGTCCGCCACCGCGGGCAACGTCCAGGGGAGCGCGGGGCAGATAGACCTGTGCGTCTCGCAGGTGGCCTAAGTGCTCAGGTCCGGTCGGTTATCCTGGCCAGCAGTATCTTGATGAGGCCCTTGACGTCCGACAGCAACGAGACCTTCTCTTCATTCTTCTTTGCAATCTCGTCCTTTATCCCGGGGTCCAGCCGCATCGCGTCCGCAATCATGCTGTTCCCCATGGCCGTCTTCCCGATGTTCTTGTACGCCTCGCCCATGTTGTAGATTGCAAGGGCGTTCTTGGAGTTCACCGCAAGGGCCTTGTTGAAGCAGATTATGGCCTCGTTGAAGTACCGCGCCTCTGCAAGCGCGTTGCCCTTGCTCATAAGGGCGTACTCGTCTGCAGGGTTGCGCTTGAGCACCTTGTCGAAGAACAGCAAAGCCTCCTCGGTGCGGTCCTGCTCCTTGAACACTATGCCCTTGTTTATGAGCGCGTTGGCGTTGTCAGGCTCCATCTCGAGGATGCGCGAAAAGCAGTTCATGGCGTCGTTGTACCTTCCAAGCTTCAAAAAGCACAACCCAAGCCCGTTGAGGGAGAAGACGCTTTCCGAGTCGGTGTCAAGCGCGCGGTAAAAGTAGTGCACGGCGTCGTCGTACTTCTTATGGCCAAGGAATATCGCCCCGCAGGCTTCCAAGGCGACGTTGTTCTTCGGCTCGGTCTCAAGCACCGCCTTGTAGGCCTCAAGCGCACCGTCGTTGTCGCCATCCTTTTCCAGGCCCGCGCCCTTTGCAAGGAGTTCCGCCGCAGTAAGCCTTGCCACTGGCGCTGCCATAGCCTCTTTTGCCGGTGGTTTAGCCTGTTCCGCCATGTTTGCTCTGAACAATAACTTTGCTTTGAAATATAACCATAGTGAACGCGGCAAAATCCCGCGTCCTGCCTTGCCGGAACCCCCGTATTTTCCCGCTTCGCTTTTAAACCATTTATAACCTGTGCACATTCCGTGACGCGGTTTTTTATACTACAAGATGAATTCTTTCTAGTCGATACAAATGTTGTTCGGGCATGTCAGGAACCTTCCGCTTTCGGTTTCCGTAGCCCGCGCAATGGCAACCACCATCCCCTCTTGCGGCCTTCAATAAAAAATAAAAAACAGCCTAAATCGGTTGAAGGCCGCGCTTGTTCTGAGATTCGGGGAAAATCGTTCGGTGGTGAAAGTTGGGAATGTCATCAAGTTGTAGTTACGGCGTGTCCGTCGACATAAAGCACAGGGGGAGGTACCCCAAGCTTGAAGGCGAGGACATAGGCCGCCTGGTCCAGTTCCGGCAGGCGGGTTATTCATGCAGGCAGCTCGAGTCCGAGTTCTCCTGCTCGCGCATGGCGATATGGCGTGCACTGCAGAGGCTTGGTCTTGAATGAGCAAGGGCATCCTTCGCATAGTAAAGTTCGGCGGCAAGAGCCTGTCCACGCCCGCGCTTGTCCAGAAGGCGGCAGCATTGCTTTCTGAGGACTTCAAGCACGGCAACCGCGTTGTCGCGGTAGTGTCGGCACAGGGCGGCTCGACCGACTCGATAGTGTCGCAGCTTTCGCAGCTCGGGCAGGAGAACGCCAAACTGCCCCAGGCTTGGGACGTCGCGCTGTCCTACGGCGAGAGGCTTTCGGCAGCGCTTTTGCATTCGGCGCTGGTCAGCGCAGACGTGCAGAGCAAGCTCTACGACCCTACGGGAAGCGAGTGGCCAATAGTGTCCGACTCGCATTACGGCTGTGCAGCGGTTGACGTCGAACGCACGCGGCTACTCTGCAGGAGCCTGGTGGAGCCCTGTTTGGAGTACATGATTCCGGTAATCCCGGGTTTCGTGGCGCGCTCGCACGACGGGAAAATCACGACCCTTGGCCGCGGCGGGAGCGACGTGACCGCGTTCGTCCTTGGACGCTGCCTTGAGGCTGACGAGATAGTCAAGGTCACCAACGTGGACGGGTTCTACGTTGGGGGCAAGCGCGTCAAGGAAGCAGGCGTGGATGAGCTTCGCAGCAGCTGCCACGACTTCTCTTTCGGCGTCGAGAGCAGGTGCCGCTCGCTGATAGCACCGGCTGCGCTTGAGCACTTCGTGTTCCCGACTGTGCTGCGCATAGTAAGCCACAACAGCGAAAGCATTAATTCCGAAGGCTCGGTAATCTACCCAAGCAAGCCCGCGTTCACCGCAACCGCGCTTGCGGGGACCGCAAAGATTTGAGGTGTGAAAAAATGGCCCGCGTTTACAAAAAAAATTTCCAGACAAGGGCCATACACGAAGGGTACGCGCCGGGTCCAACCTCACCTTCATCGTCCGTGCCAATACAACGCACCTCAAGCTACGTCTTTACGGACACCCGGCACGCAAGCGACCTTTTTGCGCTCAAGGCCGACGGCCACATCTACACGCGCATGTCGAATCCGACCACGCAATCCCTTGAGGAGCGTCTTGCATCGCTGGAAGGCGACGGCTCCGGAGCTGGAGCCCTTGCTTTGTGTTCTGGAACAACCGCGGTATTCTACTCCATAATCAACCTTGCAAAGCAGGGCGACCACATAGTTTCCTCTACTGACCTTTACGGCGGCACTGCCACACAGTTTGCAGGCATGCTTCCTGATTTCGGGATTACCGCAAGCTTTGCAAATCCCGCTGACCCGGACAACTTTTCCAAGGCAATAACGAAAAAGACCAAGGCGCTTTTCTGCGAGGCAATCGGAAACCCCACGCTTTCGGTTCCCGACTTTGGGGCACTGGCGGAAGTTGCGCACGAGAACTCCATCCCGCTCATCATCGATTCCACCTTCGCAACTCCCTACCTGCTTTTGCCCTTCAATTACGGCACAGATATTGTCGTGCACTCGCTTTCCAAGTGGATTGGCGGCCACGGCACGGGAATCGGCGGCGCTGTTGTTGACAGCGGCAATTTTGACTGGAAACAGTCGGGGAAGCACCCGCAGTTTACCGCGCCAGACGACAATTACCACGGGATACGATATGCTTACGATTTCGGCAAGGCCAACAGGCTTGCCTACATCAACCGTATGAGACTGGGTGCGCTGCGCAACCTCGGAGGATGCATCGCTCCGGACAACTCTTGGATTTTCCTTCAGGGACTGGAAACTCTCTCCCTGCGAATGGAGCGTCACTGCGAGAACGCACTCAAGGTGGCGAAATTCTTGGAGTCGAATGATGCGGTGTCGTGGGTTCGCTATCCGGGCCTTTCTTCGCACCCGTCGCACGGCAATGCAAAGAAGTATTTCAAGAAAGGGTTTGGCGGGGTGGTGGCATTCGGGGTGAAGGGAAAGGGCGCGGGCGGGAAGTTCATCGAAAACCTTTCGCTGTTTTCGCACCTGGCAAACGTAGGAGACGCCAAGAGCCTGGCAATACACCCGGCAAGCACAACTCACAGCCAGCTTACTGCAAAACAGCTTGCCGAATGCGGCATCTCGCCGGACTTGGTGCGGCTTTCCATTGGCTTGGAAGATGCCGAAGACATAATCGCCGATTTGGAGCAGGCGCTAAAGGTTGCGCCAGCAGGTACTTAGGATAGCAGAAGGTGTTCAACTTAGAAAAGCAGGGCAACTCAGTGGGATTCGTCAGGACCGAGTACTTAGACGCGGGTGACCTTGCCCTTGAGTGCGGCGAGAAGCTCCGCAACGTCCGCATAGCGTACGAGACCTACGGCACGCTCAATGCGCAGAAGACCAACGCGGTTCTTGTATTCCACGCGCTTACGGGCGACAGCCACGCAGCTGGGATGCACAAGCGGAACGGCCGCAAGCCGGGCTGGTACGACCTGGCCATAGGCCCCGGCAAGACTTTCGACACGCGAAAGTACTTCGTAGTCTGCGCCAACGTGCTTGGCGGGTGCAAGGGAACGACAGGGCCTTCGAGCATAAACCCGCGCACCAAGAAGCCCTACGGCTCGGACTTTCCGCTCATTTCGATACGCGACATGGTGGCTGCGCACAAGAAGCTTGTGGATCACCTCGGCGTCAAGCGGCTCTTCTGCATCGTGGGCGGCAGCATGGGCGGGATGGAGGTTCTCCAGTGGGCAGTTGACTTTCCCGACTCGTTCGACACCGCAATCGTGCTTGCGGCAACGGCAAAGCAATACCCTATGGGCGTGGCGTTCCACGACATGGGCCGCAAGATGATACTCGCTGACCCGCACTGGAAGCAGGGCGACTACTACTCCGCAGGAGCGCCGCGGAAAGGCCTTTCGCTTGCGCGCCAAGTCAGCCACATCACCTACCTAAGCCACGACACGCTTGAGCGCAAGTTCGGCCGGAACAAAAAGGAGCGGCACGGCTCGCGGCCGCCCAAGTTCGGAACGGAGTTCGAGATACAGAGCTACTTCAACTACCAGGGCCAGAAGTTCGTGCGCCGGTTCGACGCCAACAGCTACCTGTACATCACCAACGCGGTTGACCACTTCGACCTGACTTCTGGCGGGGAAACGGAGCTGTGCGACGTCTTTTCCGGATTGGCCAGCCAGCAGGGCAAAAAGCCAAAATTCCTCCTCGTATCCTTTACCTCCGACTGGCTCTACCCGCCTGCCCACGTTGAGGAGCTCTACGCGGGCCTTGCAGAGGCAGGGGTGCCCTGCGTGTACAAAAAGCTAGACCTGCCCTACGGTCACGACGCCTTCCTGGTGTACAACAACACGCTTGGCAACGCGATGGTGGATTTCCTTGGCCGCGAGCGCACCCGTAGGAAATGAGCAGTCTTAGCTTTCCCTAGGGCTATTTATGCTTCTTTTACGCCCTGAATACTATCCATTACATTCAAAGCGGGTTGGGGAACTTATGGCAAAGGAACTGGCAGTAGTCACGGCTTTCGGAAAGGACAGCACCGGCCTGGTTGCGGGCGTCACGCGCGTACTAGCTGAGAACAACGTCAACATCGAGGACCTCGGCCAGACCATAATGCAGGACATGTTCGCGATGATGATACTTGTTGACATCAGCAACGCAAAGGCCGACTTTGAGACGCTGCAGAAGAAGCTTGCGGCAGAGGGCAAGAAGCTGGGGCTGCAGGTAATCATCCAGCACAAGGACATCTTCGAGTACATGCACCGCGTCTAGAATGGGATGGTTCGGGCCTTCGATGGCAAAATATGATGATTGCTTATGAGATTCTCTTCTGAAGAAATCCTACAGACAATAAACATGGTCAGCCGCGAGAACTTCGACATACGCACGGTCACCCTTGGAGTGAACCTGTCCGACTGCTCTTCTCCCAAGGAGGACGAGCTTTGCGAGAACATCCACGCAAAGCTGCTTTCAGCAGCAAAAAACCTTGTTCCCGAAGCCCAGAAGCTGGAGCGAAAATACGGGATTCCGATAATCAACAAGCGCATTTCCATCACCCCAATCTCGACTGTGATGGCTTCCGCGCTGAGGAAGACCGATGTCCAGGCAGGGACCGCAATTGCCCTTAAGGTCGCAAAGACCCTTGACAAGACCGCAGGAGAGCTTGGAATTGACCTCATCGGAGGATACTCCGCGATGGTGCAATCCGGCCTGAGCCATTCGGACGAAGTCCTCCTGGAATCCCTTCCGAAAGTATTTTCCCAGACCAGCCGCGTGTGCGGCTCGCTCAACGTCGGAAACTCTTCTGTTGGCATCAACTTGGATGCAATCAACTCAGCTGCACAAAAGGTAAATGAAATCGCCGAGGCAACCAAGTCACAGAAAGGCTTTGGCGCAGCGAAGTTCGTGGTGATGTGCAACGCTCCGGAAGGAATCCCCTTCATGGCAGGCGCGTTCCACGGCTACGGCGGCGCGGAGACCACGATTAATGTGGGGATTTCAGGCCCCGGAGTGGTCAAGAACGCCGTTGCAGCCCTTGACGCAGGCGCGGACGCAACCGAGGTCTCCGAGACAATCAAGAAGATTACTTTCAAGATTACTCGCGCAGGCGAGCTTGTTGGCAAGGAGCTTGCAAAGAAGTTAGGCACTACGCTTGGCGCGGTTGACCTTTCCCTTGCGCCAACTGATAAGACCTCCGACTCGGTTGCCGAAATCCTAGAGGCAATCGGGGTGGAGTGCGCTGGAGCGCACGGTACCACTGCCACGCTCTACCTTCTCACCAACGCGGTGAAGACCGGCGGCGCGATGGCGACAAGCCGTGTCGGAGGGTATTCCGGAGCGTTCATCCCAGTAAGCGAGGACTCGCGAATGAACGCAGCAGTAAAGGACGGCTCGCTCTCGATTGACAAGCTCGAAGCCATGACCGCGGTGTGCTCGGTTGGGCTTGACATGATTGCAATCCCCGGCACCACTCCCTGGCAGACCATCGCAGGCGTGATGGCCGACGAGATGGCAATCGGCGTGATGAACAACAAGTGCACCGGAGTGCGCCTCATCCCCGTGCCAGGCGGCAAGGAAGGAGATGACGTTGACTTCGGCGGCCTCTTCGGCAAGGCAACGATAATTCGGATGAGCAAGCGCAGTTCCTCCAAGTTCGTCACAAGGGGAGGGAGGATTCCGGCTCCGCTTCATAGTATTAGGAATTGATTTTTTAAAGGCGAAACGTAAGTAGAATGTAGTGCGGAGGAGACCTAGATGAACTTGCAAGAAACCATCGCAATCTGGAATGGCGCCTTGTTTTCGCCTAAAACTACTTTTGAAACGATTAAGCCGAAATCAAACCTAAAGACCGCGCTTGCCTGGGCAGCAGGGGTTGGCTTGCTGCTGTTCCTAATGATTACTGCCACATTATTACTGACTGCACCGCAGGACGTTGCCGATTCAGTTTCACTGCTTCGTGGCACAGTAATGGCCGCCTTGGCATTCCCCTTGTCGCTTCTGGTTTATTCGTCCCTTTTCTTTATCTTTGCAAAGCTTCTGGGAGGGCAAGGAAGCTTTGGCGAGAATACCTTCGTAATCTCTTCTTACCTGATTCCCCTTACTGCTGTCTGGTTGGTGCTTTCGAACCTTCTTAGCGCCATAGCGACACTTTTCACTGCGGATTTTGCTCTTCTGAATTCATGTGTTTCAGTATTGTACGCGCTTTATGGGCTTTACCTTTTAATCCTAGCAATACGTGCTGTGCATGGCTTTAGCTTTGCCAGGGCCGTTGCAACGATTGCACTCCCGTTTGTTATACTCCTGGTAATCCTCTTTTCGCTTGATTCCCTGATAGTCTACTTCACATCCCAGCTTTCGTCAGTGCACGGCTAGGTTGTCAACAGCATGGGTGTCTATGCAGTTGCAGCGGGAACTCGTAGTGGCATGCTTAACGAAATAAGTGCCAAAGGGGATGCGTGTCACTCCCAAGCAAAAGCACTTAAATTAGTTTAACTAATTCTATATTAGGCGATATTATCATGGAAAACGTTACGGTCAACCTCACAATCAAGGACTATACGAACAGGGTGCTTGGCGTGCTCAAGGAAAAGTACGGCCTGCGCGACAAGGCCGCGGCTCTGGACAAGTTTGCGGAGCTTTACGGCAGCGAGTTTGTCGATGCCGAGGTAAAGGACGATGTCGTGCGGCAAGTCATAAAATCCTGTGACGCGCACGTTGCAAAGCACGGATTCAGGGCAACAAGCCTTTCCGAGCTGCGCAAAATCTGCGAGGCCTGACGCGCTTGCCATTCACTTTCTCGCTGTCCGATGAGCTTAGGGCGGTGCTTGAGAAGGCCGCCAAACGCAATCCCGAGTTGACAAGAGCGGTATTCAAGAAAATCGAACAAATAACCCAGCTCAACGACGAAACTACCATCGGCCACTTCAAGAACATGCGCCACGACCTTTCTGACTTCAAGCGCGTCCACGTGGGAAGTTTCGTGCTTTTTTTCAAAGTCTACCGCAAGGAAAAGTTCATCCTCTTTGACAGGCTTGAGCACCACGACGATGCCTACAAGCGCTGATGAATTACTTATAGTCGTGCCAATAAGTATTATATAGTCGTAACTATATGTATTTTGTATGGTAAAATTCACGGATAGGCGGGAAGAACTGGCCTTGTTCAGGGACAGGTTCGACAACCTGCGCAAGGGCGAGCTGTTCATCCTGTCCGGACGCCGCAGGGTAGGAAAGACCGAGCTAGTCCGGAAGTTCCTCGAGACCGTCCCCCAGGCACAGCGGCTCTACCTTTTCGTTGACGAAGGCACGCCCCAGGACATGCTCCGCTCCCTTGCGGATGACGTGGGCGTAGCATGGCCCCAGGAAAAACCCGCCTTCGCCAACTGGGACGACTTCTTCGGCTATCTGAACACGAAGTGTTCCGAGACAGGGAAGCTCGTAGTTGTCATTGACGAGTTCCAGCGCCTGCACATCGACCCCCGGGCTTTCTCCCGGCTGCAAAGGGTGTGGGACACCAAGCTGAAAGACAAGCCCATCATGCTCATCCTGCTCGGGTCCGCAGTAAGCGCAATCTACAAGATAGCAATCAGCCACCGCTCCCCCCTCTTCGGCCGGGCAACGGCGAACCTGAAGCTGGATCCTTTCGAATACCAGGCATTCAGGGAAGCGCTGGCAGAAGCCAGGCTTACCGAAGAGACAAAGATGCGCCTCTACGCGACATTCGGCGGCCTGCCCCGCTACCTGGAGTTCTCCGAACAGGTCAAGACAAAGGACTACCTGGACGTGGTCGAAGAGAACGTGCTCCGCAAGAACGGCCTGCTCCGGGAAGAGCCTTCCACCATCCTGACGATGGAGCTGCGCGACACCGGCCGCTACAACTCAATCCTGGCCGCAATAGCCAAAGGGCACCGGACGCTCAAGGAAATCAGCGACCAGACCGGCATCGAAAGCTCGGGGTTGCTGTTCTACATCGAGCGCCTGAGCAAGGCAATGAACCTGATTGAAAAAAGGTCGCCGGTCTGCGGCAGCAAGATGTCGCCCCAGTTCGTGCTCAAGGACAACTTCTTCAAGTTCTGGTACAACTTCGTCGCCCGATACGCTTCTGCTTTGGAGATAAACAACTACAAGCTCGTGCGCGAACAGATAACCACGCAGATAGAGGCAATGACCGGCCTGGTGTTCGAGGACGTCGTCCGCGAGCTCGTCCGCAAGCACAACAACGCTTCCCTAGGCAAAATGCCCATCAAGGTAACCGAGCTGGGCGGCTGGTGGGACCGCAGCGGAAACGAAATCGACATCTGCGGCCAGTCAAAAGAATCCCTGCTCCTGGGCGAAGTCCGCTGGAGGAAAGAGCCTGTGGATTACAGCGATGCAGTGCATTTCCACGAGAAGAGGCACCTGGTGCAGTGCACCAGCGGCCAGCGGGCGAACACGACCATGTTCTTCGTTTCGAAAAGCGGTTTCGAGAACAAGGCCAAGCTCTTTTTGGAAGAGCACGGCATCTTCATGTTCGACCTGAAAGACGTCACCGCAGCATACGACAAGCTGCCGAGAAAATGAGCGCCAGGGCCTTGCATGAAAAGAAGGAGTTGAAAGAGCGGGTTAGCGCTCTCTCGACCCTTTTCGGAAACAAAGCTGTTTTGTTCCCGAATTCTAGTGCCGAGGGGGCGATTTGAACTCCCGACCTCCAGATGGCTCAAAACTCATAGAGTCTCATCAACGCCATCAATGCTGGCAAAAGCACCCATAAGTCTCTTCATTTCCCGTAGCCGCGCCTCGTATCATAGGCGTATGGTGCGGCGCAGGGCATTATGAGTCTGGCGCTCTAACCAGGCTGAGCTACCCCGGCAACTGATACAATTCCCCGCATCCCTATGCGGGTTTTTGCAGGTATTTATTTTGCCTGCCAAGGGATTAAAACCGCTCGATTAGTAATTGCTAGCGACTGCCAGCAGTCAAAATCGGTGCTTATTGGATGTCCCTTGCCGCAGGCGCCTCGAGCGCGGACCTTTACCTAGTGCTTGCCTGCCTGGGGTTTGCGGCACTCATATTCTGCCACAACCGCAAGGCAATATTCCTCGCGCTTTTGCTTGCAACGGTGTCTGTTCCCCTTCTCAAGAACGCCATAAACGAGGACCGGCCCTGCGACGGACTTCTTTCCTGCCCTGACGACTCCGGGATGCCATCCGGCCACTCGGCTTTTGCGTTCATCTTCGCAGCAGGCTCGCTTGGCTCTCCCGCATTCTGGTTCTTTTTCCCAGCAGCACTCATAGTCGGGTTTTCGCGCGAGTACTGGGGCGCGCACTCGATGGCGCAAGTCGCCTCCGGCGCAGGGCTTGGGGTTGCTTTGTTCTTCATCTCCGAAGAGTTGCTGATTTACTTTGGCGCAATCAAGAGGCGCACGCACTGGCGCGTCAAGCGATTTGTCAAAAAGCGAATCTTGCAAATGCGCAAGGCCAAGAAAGTAGGCAGTGTTGTGCCAGCAAAACAAAATTCTAAACAGGCCAAAGCGCCTTCGGTGAAGAAAAGATGAAGGAGCTTTACCGCAAGCTGTTCCACATCACGTTCGGCGCAGTGATAGCCTCCGGCATCTATTTCCTCGGCCGCGAGGACGGCCTGGCGGCGCTTTTCGTGATGCTCATAGCTGGGCTTGTGCTCATCCAGTGGAAGCTTTCCGGCTTCGAGGAGAAGGTCATCGACTTTTTCCTCTCAAAGATGGAGCGCAAGGTCACCATCCCCGGAATCGGCGCCTTGATGTTCCTCCTGGGCGCGATACTCGCCCTCTCGTTCTCCAAGACCGCCTTTTTTGCAGTTGTCGTGCTCTTGGTGTTTGCATTCGGCGACGGCGCATCCACCCTAGTGGGCATGAAGGGAAGCCACCGCATATTCTACAACAAAAGAAAGACCTGGGAAGGGTCGCTTGCGTTCTTCCTTACCGCATCAATAGTTTCCGTCTTCTTCCTCGGGCCAACTGCGCTCTTGCTCTGCCTCATCCTGGCAGTCGTGGAGTCGCTTCCAATACCTTTTGACGACAACTTCACAATTACGCTTGCGGGTGCGGCACTCTCGTACATACTATAGTTTTTGGAGTTTTACCTTGGACCGCACGCTCTTCCGCATCCGCTCCGCATTCTCGCGGCCCAAAGTCAAGGCGCGCCTTGCCGACGGGATAATCCCGTTCGCCCAACGGTTCCACTCGTCAGGCGCCCCCGAGGCCGTTGTGCTGACGCTTTACAAGAAGTCGGCAGCCAACCCGACTGCATCCTCGGTTGTCCCGTGCAAGGATGACTTCGTGCTTCTTGCAAAGAAAAAAACCGGCGCAAAGTTCCTGTCAGGTCAGTTCGCCCTGATTGGCGGGGTGGTTGAAAAGGCCGACTTGGTGAACGCGGACTGCGGCCTGGACGTATACCGCAACGCCCTCGCACGCGAGGCGTTCGAGGAAGCCGGGCTGACGCCTTCCGACTACGCGTCGTCCTACTGCTCGTCGTTCTTTGACCGCGCAACCAAGTTCAGGGTCCACTGCTTCTCCGGGTTCCTGCTTTCCGACCCGGAAAAGACGGTGCGGGCGCAGCACCTTGCGCACGCCAACCTTCGCCCGACCAACTCGGAGCACGACAGCTTCTCCTGGGTCCCGGTAAGGCGCGTGTTCTCCTCGCGCCAGGTCTCCAAGATAGCGAAGCGGGCGGTTGACCTCACGCTTTCAGACTGACTTTGTGGCAGAGAATTAAATCCTACGGCTTCGTGATAAAACATATGGCAACAAAACCACTTTTCATAGTCTTTGAAGGAATCGACGGCTGCGGCAAGTCAACCCAGGCCGAGCTTCTGGTGACTTTCCTGCAGAAAACCAAGCGGCCAACTAGGCTCATACACTTCCCGAACTACACCTCCGCAACAGGCAGGCAGATAGCAAGGCACCTGAGGGGAGAGAAGAAGGCCTCGCCAGAGCAGATGGCAGTTCTTTACGCAAAGGACAAGTACGAAGGCGCTGGCGAAATCCGGCGGCTCCTCTCAACGGGGTTCAACGTGGTAGTTGACCGCTACACCGCTTCAAACTGCGCCTACCAGTCGGCCCGGTTCAAGGGCACCAAGAAGCAAAAGGACGCGTTCATCGAGTGGGTGCTTAAGCTCGAAGCCCTCCTGCCCCAGCCGGATGCCACTTTCATAATCGACGTCAACCCATTGGTTGCATTCAAGAACAACCTGAAAAAAAAGGGCCGGGCTTACCTGAAGGACAAAAAGGACGTTTACGAGAAGGACGTCGAGTTCCAGAAGGCAGTGCGCACGCAGTACCTTTCCTACGCAAAAATCTGCAAGTCCAAGGGAGCCATTGTAATCGATGCCATGGACGGCCGGAAGATGGCCTCGAAGGAGGCCGTCGAGTCGAAGGTCCTCCGCGCGCTTTCCAAGGCCCTCCTAGGCTCAAAAGGGCGCTGAGCCAATGGGAAAATAAACCTATCAATGCACTATTAGATGACCCGCAAAAGGGTAACCGAGAATCGACGCTTTTTTTGCTCCAATAGTCTAGCTCGGTCAAGGACGTCGGACTTTCAATCCGATAACCCGGGTTCAAATCCCGGTTGGAGCAT